>BNJS01001183.1_pt1 | contig 124978 bp, 232 predicted proteins | sample 8540461 | NCBI WGS metagenome assembly BNJS01 (sample SAMD00202454, study PRJDB9452) | human saliva metagenome | isolation source: human saliva | place: Japan | reverse complement strand
ACGCCACGTCAGTACCGTCCGGCCAGGCCACGTGAGGATGATTCAGCGCGAAGCATCCTATGAGCATCTTGGGCTCCTCGGACGGCTGATCCGTCCGACCGTCATCCGGGACGCGAAGCTCGCAGCGAGGGCTGAAACCGGGCTGAAGTCCTCTCCAGGAACCTGCGCTTCCTCCTGCGAGGAGAAGGGGCAATCCGCGCCCATAAGCGTGACTCGCATCACTCCCGCCGATGTCGCTGTGGTGATGCGTTCGGTGCTCTCGCATCATTTTTTGTCACATCAAATCGTTGCCAGAGTACATCGAGACAGTCCTTTGGATTCCTGATGGAAGGATCAACTACATCGGCAAGACGCTCAAGGAATCCCGCGACGTCCGTTCGTTTGCGATCATCGGTGGGGCCGAGGTCTCCGACAAGGATGGTCATCGTAACGCGATCAAGGAAGAGTTGGCTGATCATCATCAGCTGACCCAGCATGGCTCCATACAGCTGATCCGGCGGAAGGGCTGCCGTCAGCTCCTCTATGAACTTGGGGATAAGATGGATCTCGCCCGCGACCTGCTCGAAGGCGGGCGAAGGGCATGGAGTCGTCCTCCCGCTCCCGGCATTGCCGTTGCAGATATGTTCCCGCTCGCCGGCAGGCTAGAAGTGGAAGGGGCGGGCAAGGTCAGGTCATCGATATCGACAAGGTCGAAGATAGCTGTAGCAGAGCGCCAGCGGCGGCTGAAAGACCTCAAAGGTATCAATGCACTGAAGGCGCCAAGACGATCATCTGGAATGGACCGATGGGTATCTTTGGGTGCGACGAGTTCGCCACAAAGGGCACCTTCAAGTGGCAAGAGCGGTTGCCAGATGCGACCCGAGGCTGGTCACGACAGAGGCATCGTCGGCGGCGGCTCATGCGGCCTCCGGAAGACAGGGCTGACGGACAAAATCTCACATCTCCGACAGGCGGCGGCGCGACACTCAGAGTTCCTTGAGGCGGAGATGCACGGGCATTACGTATAAGATGAAATAAGAACATCTACATTTGATACAGAAGGGAGAAAACTACTGGCACGGAGTACCGGTGCTCATGGCAACTGGAAGATGAACAATACGATGTGCAAAACGCTGTCGAGGCTGATACCATCAAGGATGCGAAAGATCGCGGCTGATCATCGCACCCCGACGCAGCAACTGGCACTCTTGCCTGGCGATGCAGTCGAGGCACGAACATCCACATCAATTTTCGATACCACTAGAAATGGCGCCTATGCAAGGCGACCTAAGCGGATATGCTGGGAGGATCAGCGTGGACGCCATCACCACTCAAATGCACATGTGAAGCCATGCGCTACCATTCAACTTGAGACGGATGGGGCGTCAACAGCGCGCTCATCTTGCATACCGATGACATCGCGAATCATCTGCTGCGGCCAGGTCGCTTACCATCCATGGTAGGCACATATGCTAACATCATTGCATGAATCGCGCACTCGAAGGCTGCGGCGGACAAGGCCAGGAAGCAGTATATTCAGGCCAATCTGGGCGGTTAAGTACGAGGCAAGACGAAAAGCGGCGTTCGCGGGCGAGCCGGAGAGAGGTCTGCAGGCGATCCACGGGGCGCGTCGCGGGGTTAACCAGCAGGCGACCGACAGTCGCCAGTACGGCGGCGTCAAGAGCCAAACGACGATCAAGATCTCATGCGACTGAATATCGACAGTGCACTCGTCGGGAGCCTCGCTAGAGCAGCACCGGTTCCATGATGGCCAGTTTCTAGTTATCATGTTCTGTTTTGTATGGCGGGTGCCCGCTCAGCGAAATGAAGCGCCATACAGAGACCTGACAAGAAGCTCTTGCGGTCTAATCGGCTGCCAGCAAACCGAAGAACGCGCCTGTTGCTCGTATCATGGATTCGGGATGGCGATCCGGCGATCATTTGTTCGCCATCGCCGCCCAGCAAAAGGCGCCTGTGCTCGACGGTCAGTGAAGTTTCGCCAAAATCCGGGCATCAGGCGGGTCGTCGGTGCCGGACGGGCAGATGCGACGCTCGAGGTCGGACATACGGAGCATCAGCGCAAGGGCGTATCGTCTACAGGCTCCACGCGCATCCGCATGACATCAAAACCGACGACTAACTACGGAAACAAATGACTGCTCACCATCGCCAAGTGTCAGGGCGCGGCGGCGCGCTGCATCTTAGGCGAACCCTGCGGGCGCGTGCGTCGGCGATCATCTCTTTGCCGTTAACATCGCGAAACAAGCTCAGTCTAAGCCGAGGTCTGGATTCATGCCTTCCTCGATGGGCGCGACATGCCACCCAAGAGGCGCGCAAAGGTATCCAGACGGTCGAGAAAAGCGGCGGAGATCAGCGTCAGCAGGAATCGCACTACAGTCGATGGGCATTACTGCATGCATGGATCGCGACAAGCGCTGGGGCACTGACGGCTCGCCTATAAGGCGATTGCCCACGCGAAAGCCGAGACCGTGGCGAGTCAACAATAACCGGGACTGCCATCCCAATATATGCTGATGGGCGAGGCCGGGGTGTGACAGACAGAGTTCGTCGTACCATTCGTGGTGAAACGCTGGCATGAAAGAACAGCGATGGCGCGATTTTCTACAACTTCCGTCAAATAGCCGTGCGCGTCAGCTCACATGCAACTGTCGATGCGAAGTTTGATGGCTTTACGCGCGACGAGTCGCTGAAGAATCCACGCAGCATTCTCAGGTACGAGGCGGGGATGAACGCCCGGCGTTCCCGCCCGAGAGGATCGACAATACGTTTGGACAGTATATGCAGGATCTGGCTGTACTCAGGCTGCGCGTATTGCGGAACGAAGTACGCACACGTCATTCTTCTTCAACGGGCGGCGTCGGCGACCGTACAAAGTGGTGCGTACCATTGCATTATTCGCCGGTGGCGACCTATGATCTGCGGCCAGGATACAAGCGCGATCAGGGTCACGGACCAAAGGTCGTCGAGGCGATCAGGTCCCGTAAGTACAAACATTATCTCCCAGCTACCAGCACCTGCACGGCGGGTCAGGCATGCGGGTGTCGTCTGCTGCCGTCATCAGGGCCAGTCAAGGGACGGTCGATACACCACCTGCGTCGGACAGTTTCATCGATTACTGCATCGCGAGTCGAGGCGGCGGTCTGCATCACGGCAGACCACGCCCAGCATGTGGATAAGATGTGGGACTACGACCAGCAAGTCAGCCCGTTTACCAAGCACGACAGATCCCGTGCCGTTCATCGTTGTCTCCTGACCGCGTGAAGGACATCCACAAGGTGCGCTCTGCGACGTAGCATAAACCTCCCACCTCACGCTGTGGGAGCTTCCACATTCCGAAGGATGGCCGGGCAAACCGCTCGTAGCGCTGAAGTAAAACCTTTTCATTTCGTCTCGGAAAGGACGGGTACATCACCTGTCCTTTTTCGTTTTGAAAGAGATTGGACAGAATGGTATACTGGATCATATGTTACTTCATGATCAGGCTTTTATCTGCGCTTTCTGGTCTCCTGCGCCGCCATGCAGCTGGCATCGCCCTGTTGCTACCGCAGTACTCACCATTTGCCCGATACCGCGCGTAATCGTGATTTCTCTTTCTCTCAACTGTTCCTGTCTCTCATCAGTCCGGTAGTTGGACATCATCCCCGATACGGTTCCGCTCGTGGGGGCGGTGGATGATATGGTGATCCTCCCTCACGGCGTATCCTTTGCTGATCCGTATCTTTGCCCGCGCATGCGCGCTGGAGGAGCAGGCGTCAGCGTGGAGCGTTACGTGGCTCCATCGGCGCATCCGGCTGATGGGTACTGTGGATTTATCATTTTCATCTGAGCTCATCAAGGTGTTTCGCGGGGCTCCTACATCACTTGGAAGAAGCGTCAGTACTTGCGCTGCCAATGTCTTCCGCCGCACCGCAAAAGAGGCAGGATAAGATCGAGACAGGTGGCCGGTGTGGGTGACGTGGCTTTTTAGGCATGTCTTTGCGTCAGGAGGCCGCGGTGCGGAGGAGTATGATCCTGCGCGCCTGAAACGCTGGCGCTGGGAGGATCTGCCAAATCCTGCCGAGAGGTAGCGGCTCGTTATGAATGAGGAGCGCGGCCTGGCAGTTCGCCGTGGTGAAGGGGCTGATCGCGCGCGCCGGTGGATCGTGCTGGCGGCGGCCCCGACCACGGACAGCTCCACAGTGGACGGTGCTGGACTATCTCGGCAATATCAAATGCGTACGCGCCTGCGGTATTTCTCATCAATGCAGCCTCGGTGAGCCAAGAGTATCCACGATGCACTGGGCCAGCCCTGGCGTGATATTAGGGGATTTCCTTCCGCTAGAACTTCGGCGCTGGCGCGTGCACGCGCGGACTGGCTCATCAGGATGAATCTCTCCGTGCCTATACGCTGCGGTAGCGGCGGGCGGAGTCATGCAGCGTCGTCCTGCCCATCGGTCAGGTCAAGACCGACGTTGGCACTCGTCGTCTCGCGGCGCAGGCGCGGATCGGGCGCCTTTGCGCCCGCGACCTACTATCTCGTCGGTATCTTTGCTGGGGCGGGAGACGTTCCGTGCGCGCGGTGGAAGCCGTCCGGAGGCGCACGCCGCTCGATGCCGGTGGCTCGTGGATCTCTGACGGTCAATCACGCCGTGGCGTCGTTCGGTACCGCCGCCGCAGACGGCGTGGTGATAGTGCGGGCAGAAAGAAAGGAGGAAGTACGCCATGCCCGCGCATCGCTCCTCAGCGCCACTGCTCATGGGCAAACCTTCCATGGCTATGAGCCATGACCGGGTGCTCGACACAGCACAGAAGCTGTACGAGGGAAGAGCAGCCCAGCTATCCGCGCTCCCGATGCAGGTACCTGCCCGTGGAGCCCAGCACAGGATCACGGCAGAAGATTCTCAGCAATCTCTGCTTGCTCCCCGATACAGCAAAACGCGGCGTGCGGCTGGGCAGCGGATCCGGCGGAAGTCGCGTGCGTGGAACGACGCGAAGATTTCGGCGCATCGTGCGATCATCCGGCGGCCGTAGCCATAGATCTCACTATGACTCCACGGCGATGGGCGCAGCAATATCCTGCGAACTGATCGCGTGCCTATAACTCAGATTCTGCGGCGAACCGTCCACGATCAGACGAAGGCCGCAGGTGACGCATCCACGCTGAGACGTTCACGGCGCGCGGCACCGGAACGCACGGTGGATGGCGCACGATGTACCGAAACAGGTCGAGTGCGGAGAGGACGAGAAGCCTCAGTTCTCCGCCGATGAAAGGGCGTCTGGCGGCGTTCATCTCAGCGGAGATGAAGGAAGCGGCAGACAAGAAGTACTTCGCGCGCTTCGCCCGCGACCCTGCTCCAGGGATGAAGGGAATTTCATAAAGTACGTCATCAAGGACGGGCGTGAAAGATGCGCGCGATGTAATAAACTCAGGACGGAGGCGACGCGCCGCAAGTATATCATCGAGGATCTCATCCATGCCAAGTTTCTCCATCTTTGCCGTTGAAGAAGAATTTTCAGCGCCGACGGCGGGGCGTACCTGCTCATCGGCATGGCTGCGCGGCGATGGCACCCCGATGCGACAGCGATCTGGGAGGATCAGGCGCACGCATTATGGACTGGCGTAGGGACGCCGGAGTTCCTCGCAGGGCAGGCGGCGTTCGCGGCGTGATCTCTGTGATGCACCGTATGGACAGCTGGATGGCGGGCAACGAGAGTTCATGTGCTCCGCCTGCAGGCGCGGCGTCGTGCTGGAAGCGCAAAGGAAGCACGGTGACTACTGGGGTGCTCCAGCATTTTCCGCAGTGCCGCGCATGACGGCGGATGATGCGGGCGGCAAGCGAACTTGCCGGGCGGCGTATGCCCGCCAGCGGCTCTGCGGAAGCGGAATGGGGCGCGTACCTCTTAAGCCAAATGACGGCGCAGCCATGACTGCCGCCGACAGCAGACGGGCAGGCGGAGATGGATTACGCTGTTTTGACCAGTAAGGTGAGTTTTTCACCTCCGCTTACATGGTGCCCCCGCAAACGGGTCCCCTCCCCCGGCGGGGAGAGCTGAAACAAGGGACTGCTGGCTGAATGCGCGGCTATAAAACCGGGGATGCACCGTCTGCTGGAAGCTTAGGAGGATACGATGGACTTCCATCATGGTACTACACGCCATTCGCGGCAGCACTGTTTGCATCACGGAGCCGACGGAGGATCCAGCGGGGTGGTTCCCTGCCGCACGATGTGCAGAGTGAGTGCCTGATCAGCGGGGCACCGACAGGAACCCAGGCAAGACGCTCGCCTATCTCCTGCCAACGCTCATGCGCATCGATCAACCGTGCGTGCGGCGCAGGTACTCATCCTCGCGCGCCGACCCGCGGAAGCGATACCTGCAGATCGCCGGCGTCAGCGCCAGGCTCGTACCCGTGACGGGGCTTTCCATCAGCGTCGCAGGCACTCATCAGCGGGGCAGATGTCACGGTAGCCCAGATTCAGTGCAGCCTGAAAAACCTGCGCTCATTGTCGGCTCCTGCGCCCTTTGTCGGTAAGAGTGCATCGCCTCCGCAAACTAAAACTGCAGATGTACTTCTGTGTACTCGATAAGAGTTCGTACGTCTCCTCGGCAAGCAGAGTACAGCGCAGAGTGCGTACCCGTCCCTCACCTCCTGCCCGTGATCGGCAAGATGCTCCTGCTCTCAGCGACCCAGCGTACGCGACTGTGCGGCGGCGGAGGAGCTCTCTGCACCATACGCATAGTGTCGCAATGGCACAAGAGCGACTTGATAATGAAACTACTATCGCCTTGTGTCATTTCGTGATAAAATAAAGGCTGTGCAAGAACTGCGGCGCGCCGCCGCCTGCCCGGTTCGTCAAGGGACTTCTTTGTCAGGCCGCGGCTTCGATGCGGCGAAAGCCGTCTGAAGGCGCAGTGCGAAATATCCCGCGTCTGTACTTGGCTGCTCAGCCAGTGGCTGGTTGACCAGGCGGGGCACACTGCGACTACGATTCGCGCGGGGCGTGCCAACTCCTCATTTCACCATTGCGCGCATGGTCACTGTTTGGCATCCGGATGTGGACTGCGTCGTCAGGTCAATCTGCCGAGGATGCACCCTACGTCACCGTGCGAGGCGGGCGACGCGCGCCAGGCGGCAGGTGCCGTGATCTCGCTCGTCGATGCCAAGGAAGTGGGCTGACTGAGACGCTCATGCGCGCATGAGAGCTCGTGTAAGAGCAAGCGAGTTGCGTTGTCCTGCCTAAAGGGTAGCGGTTGTGGACATAACACACATTACTCCGATTTACTGCTCGTCATCTTTCCCAGTCTTTATGGGCTGACCTTCGTCGCTGGCGGGAATTCTGCATCAAAGATCCATCCGTCGCGCCTTGAGACGCTGATCGCCGAGGCATCAGCCGTGCGAAATACATGAATGACTGATAAATCCTCGGCTCCACTCACTTTGTCCGTAGCCTGAAACTCGGCATCACACACTCGCCTCGCTCGGCCTCCAGCTGGGTGGGCAGGCCAGCGATTACCGTGCTGATTCTGCCACGACGGCTGCGCGGACGGGTCAGGCACACGGTTACGCTGCGATCATATTGCCCTCATCACCCTCCGCTCCCGCATCACGTGCTCCGAGGCTGACGCCCGAAGTCGGTGGCGATTGCCAACGTGGAGCCGCATCCTCCTCGCGATTGCGTTCCGCGGGTGCTGGTAGCGTCAGCGCATCCCTTTATCCTGGGTACTCAACACGGTATGCGACTACATCAGGCGCAAACTCCAGCTGTAGGGTCAAGGCTGATGAGATGCACACGGGAGGAGGATCCGTCTCCTGATGAGAGGAGGCTTCCGTCAGGAGGCTCATCCTGGCAGGCTGAGACGTTGACAAAGGTCTTTCAGCTACCAGGCTAAAACCGCGGATCAGCAGGTGCATGCTGGTGCAGTCTGCCTCTGCTCCTCGACGATCCGCCCGCCGACCGCATCAAAGGTATCATCGAGGCTGACAGACGCGCTATCCTGTCTGCTACGAGACAGAAGATCCATCGTGGCCTTTATCACGTGAAGACCTCCTCGCCCGCCGCTCATGCGCAGGCGGCTGAATCTGCGCCATCTGCAAGGCCTCCTCAGCGCCGAGCGCGGGCATCCTCCTACTTGCACGATGAGGCAGGGCTCCTTGACTTATGGTATCGTCAGTAGGTCGCTGGAACAGCGGGCATAGCGACCATCAGGGACATCATCGAACAGATCATCACGTGAGTTCGATGTCAGGCGCGAGGCGTCAGTGGCGCCAGGCTCGTCTCTGCTCCATCGGTACAAGGCTGCTTCCGCTCGAGGGGTTGACGATCTCCCGGCGTCTGCATCGTAGATGAGATGTGAGGACCCGGTCATCGGTGGCTGGCTCTGTAAATCAGCTCAGCAGGAGCACCGCGCGTCGGACAGATGGCGGCGCATGCGGGCGCGCTCTCTACGTGGAGGTAGAGGGCATCCACGCATCTGCATTTGTACTCACGCGCCTCTCGCGTACGATGCTCGTGGTACGGGGCTCAGTATGGCAGATGACCCGGAATCCACGCATGGCGGTGGATGCATTCGCTTGCCGTTTACGTTCTCATGTTATGATTACGAAATGTCGTTCGTTTTAAAAGGAAGGGCTTTTCACTCGCACAATGATACTTGATGCAATCATCCAGATCATCCTCATCGCGTCTGTGCTCAGGCAGGAGGCCAAAGTCTGCCCGGCGCCGGGCGAAAGCGGACGGCGGCGAGGGGATTACATTCTCAGGCGGGCACCGCGGCATGGACGCGCTGCTCGCACGCGTGACTGTCGTGTTCGCGATTTTGTTCAGGTAGTTGATCGATACCATGGCTGTCGAACTGGCCCAGCATCGTGCAGGGCCTGCGCAACTCTGCGGGCAGGGCTTTATTTTGGACCGGCGAGATCCATTTTTCCGCTGAAGGATACGTCGGCGTGCATTGCTGGGCGCAGAGCGCACCACGGGCCCGGGCGGCGGCGCGGCGTCTTTCTCATTCATGGATTCTGGGACTTTACTGGTACGTCTCATGGGAGTACCTTCATGCGCGGTTTACGGTGCCGCCGCCCACGACTTGCAGGGCGCAGGACGGCGCGGAGATCTCAGCCGTAGACGCAGGGACTGGATGGACTCTGTACGTGACAGCTGCACGCGATTCTGCGTGGGAGCGATATGGCAGCATCGTCGTCGTGGGGCGCTCGATGGGGGCAATCTTGCCCTGCGCTTTCGGTCGGTGATTACCTGTGTTTATGAGCCTCGGTGCCACTAGTATTGCGCGACGGCGGATCGAGCATCTGCCGAAGCGCGCTGGCGGGCGTCAGTCGCTATGTGCGAAAACGCCAGCGCGCAACTGGAGAACGTCGCAGGGCAGGCCAACACCCTGGCGTGCCGCGTCTCATCCACGGATGGTGGATGCGATCGTACCGCGCGCGGCAGGCTGGGCAAAGGTGCGCGCGTATTACTCCTGATGCATCCGCGCGTGACCATGCGGATCCGAAAGAGTGCCGGTGCGCACACATGCTTGAAAACCCTGGACGCTGTAGGACGGTGATTCTCCTGATGCCGGGGCATCTGCTTCCCGGCATCGACGAGAGGTCAGGGGCGCATATTTGGGCGGCAGATTTTGGAGAAGGCTGTACAGGAAGAGGATCGTAGAGAGCGAAAAAGAGGAAAATATGGAACCTGGAACAACTGGATACGCTCAAGGGAGAGGTCTACGCCTTTATGCGGGAGACGCCCTACTCCTTGTGCCTGGGGCGGAGGCGCGTACCGGGCTGGGGCTCCTGGGCAGAGGGAGCTCTCCGATGCTCTGCACTTGAAGTGGGGAACGGTCATCCGCAACCAGTATTTATGGTTTTGCCAGGCCGCATGGATCTCGTGGTGGGCGGCTCTCCATGTCGCCGAAGGGTTCCGGCTTTATCATCCCGATGTGCGCGAGACAGGAAGGACGGATGTCTTTGTCCCCGGCAATTACGTGGAGACGGCGATGCACACGGTGACCGCGTGGTGCCACGCGTCACACCGTCAGCGGCCAGGACGCGCACGCGAGGGGAGATCATCCGTATCCTTGGCGTGTCCCAGCGCATATCATCGGCATTCAGGTACGCAGCAGGCATTCAGCTTTGTCACGCCCGACAGCACGAGATCGGGCGCGATGTCTTTGTGCTGAAAGGACTTTGGCGGGGCAGACGGGCGGCTAAGGTCATCGTCGGATCACGCGAAGTCGTGGGCGGCCTGGGGCGCCGAGGGCGTGTCGTCGGTGCTCCGGCAGGACAGGCGACCCGGCGTAAGATGCTCGCTTTATCATGCGCGCCTCTGATCTCGATGATTTCCCGCCCGATGCTCACCCAAATGACGCGCTGGATCCATACCGAGGAATTATACGGGGCGGCGTGACCGACGTGATTTCCCCATTGTCACGATTGACGGTGAGGATGCAGGGGACATCGCTGACGGTGTTTACGCCATATGAGAAGGACGGCGTTCTTCCTCAGCGTCTATGTCATCGATATCAGCCACTGTGTCCGTGCCGGGCCAGGCCGCTCGATCGTGGTAGCGCTGAAGCGCACGGACTGAAACCGTCTATCCTCGTCGACCGCGTGATTCCGATGCTCCAGGGACTGTCGGGCAGGATGCTCGACCTGAACGAGGCGTGGATCGTCTCGATGGCGTGCGAGATGGGGATCGGGCATGGACGGCAGGGTCAGAGCGCGGATCATTATGATGCATGATCCGTATTGCGCCCATGCTTACCTACTAAAGCATGGCTACGTCCTTGCGGTGATGAGCCGTTCGTCTCGGACAGCGGCGACATCCATGATGTGATACCTTTGCGCCGTCTGCGCGAGGTCTGCGCAAGCGTATCAGCGTGACTCGATTGACTTCAGGCCGAGGGTCAAGGTGGGCTCGATGCGATGGACCGTCAATCGCGCTCAAAGAAAGCGTACTAGGGCTCGATCAGCCAGTCAATCAATGGCGAAGTGCATGCTCGCGGCAAATGGGACCGTGAGCGCACGGGTTTGAAAGGAAGAGCCACGTTCATCTACCGCGTGCATGGGACGCCCACCTCGAGAAGATCAGGCGTGCGGGGCCTCCTCCGTGGCGGTCTGCCTCGCGCCGATGCGGGACGTGGTGCGCCCCTCAAACATCAACTGAGTGCTCGGCCCGTCAAAGGACAGCCAAGGAAGGCGCATCCTCAGAAGGCCGTCGCCCTGCGTTCCGATCTGACCAGGCGCGCTATTCGACGGCGAGCATATGGGCGCGCCGCGGCGCCTTCTATACGCATTTTACCTCATGATCCGACGCTACCCCTCTCGACATCGCCTCCTGCGGGACGTTGCCACGGGCATATCAGCGGGCTTTGAGCGATCTGCATGCGCTCTCTCCTCCCGAGGCGGCGGAACCTCCTCCGGCGCGTGGGCGCACCATCGCCATCGGGCGGGCGCAGGACGGCCGACGAAAATCAGGTACGCCGAAAACAGTTCGTAGGCGGGACCACAAAAGGTGTCCGTAGCGTGACGGCGTTCAGCATCTTCATCAGGCTCGAACGAGCGTCGAGGCCAGTTCATCTCGACCATGAGTCAATGGTACTATACCTGCATCGAGGATCGAGGCTGTGATGGTGGGCGAGAGCGCACGGGCCTGCATTATCACCTCAGTGATACAGTGACCATCATCATCACGCGCGCCGATGCTGGGCGCGGACGCTCGACTTCATGTTGAGGACAGCGGTGTCCACCACGACCCGAACCGCGGTACGCTCCTGCGCGAAGCGCGGCGCTGCCGCCCCTGCGAAGGATGCGGGGACGGAGCGAACGCGCAGCCCGCCTTGCCGAGGAGGCGAGCCAGCCGCAGCTTCCGCCGCGCGATCAAGCCATAACGAACGGCGCAGAAGAGCATAGCGGCGCACATGGTACGAGCGGCAGACGCGCGAAGGGCGACCCGCGCCCGTAAGCGGCGGAGGCGTCTGTACAAAGCACGGGGCGGACGGCAGAAGCCCGGTAACCAAACAATGAGCGGCGGAGAAGCCGGCCTCAGATCGTCCATGCCATAGCAGACTTTCAATCGCAGTGAAAAGACCGTCATGACGGTACCACCAGACGCGGCTATCGCGTCAAGGTGACAGGGCTCAACAGCTGCCGGTCTGGCTGGAAATCCGCCGGGCTACCGCGTGGCGGTGAGAGCCGGAGCGGACGGGCTGTGCTCACCTGCTGCCGCCGTATGAACCGCAAGACGGGCGCGCGAGGCGGGCGAGGCATCCGTGGGAAAGAAAGGCAGGGGGCGTGGATCGCCTGCCAAAGAACCGCAGGCGCGGCGCGGCTTCGCCATCCACGAGACCACCAGGCGGGAATGGAGCCAAATTCGGTGCAGGTCAGTCCTGCGCCATGCAAGGCCAAATCTGCGGCAGCTGCGCACCATCGAAACGAAAGTATTCCTCAAATCACATACATCAGCCCCACAATCAGGGCAATCAGTTTCAGCCATGACCCGGCGCGTGCTTGTGCTCATACACAGGCAGGAATTTGGAAAGCTCTTTGGCCAAGACTGGGAAAGGCGCGGCGCTCATCCCGCTGAAGGTCTAACTTCAAGCCTTGGTGAAGTACAAAGCTCAGGCTGGCACTTACGCGGTGAAGCATAACTACGACAAGCGGCGGTCGCTGAAGGCGGCAAAACGCGAGTGGAACAGGCGTTAAAGTCGCGTCAGGCACTGGATAGGATGTTTTGGACGGAGGATTTATGCGGGAGAAAGGCATCGCCGCCGGCGGCGTGGGCTCAGAACAGGCATCTCCAGATGATCGCCTCAATGGCGCGATCAGCACGGGCTTTTCTGGCTCTGTCTCGACAATCGCTCGCGGGAAATTGCGGCGGTCAATACTCGCATATCTGCTCCGGCGGCGTCATGATTTTCTTCATCATGCGGATGCTCAGCGAGGATGGCGGTGGATAAGCCAGTCTCGCTCATTCAGTCACTATGCGGGAAATACTGGGGGCTGACTTTCCGGGCTTCCTCTCCCGGCTGGAACTACTAGTTCAACTACATCCCATCATTTCCATGGCAGGGCTGGCGGTGGCATCTATGTAGACTTTTGGGTGCCGATCTACTTGGCTCTCTGCGCTCTCGTCTCTGTCCACAGTCTCACCATCCTCAATCCTCACAGATGCCCATGCCTACGGCGAGATGGGATTCTGGATGATGGCACTCATCAAGATCACAGCGTTGTGCTGCTCGCATGATCCAGGCTCCAGCGGCTGGGCCCCGCTTTGTGACTGGAGGTGCACCGTTCCCCGGGTATCCAGCAGCCTCAGGCACAGGGGTTCATAAGCTGAGTGGGGCTTCCTCCTGCAACGGTCATCATGTTCTCGTTTGGCAGCAAACCTCATCAGCATCACGGCGGGAGGCAGAGGATCCAGCCACTGCTTCCGCAGGCGATCAATCAAGGTCATCTGGCGTATCCTCATCTTCTACGTCAGCACATGGCGGTTCTCACTGGCACTCTGGTAGCGGAACGAGTCAGCGCGGATGCGAGCCCCTTTGTTGTCCAGATTTTTCCGCAGCATCAGCATCCTCGCGGCGGCGCATGTCCCACCAATTCATCGTACTCACAGGCGGCGGTCTCAGTCTCTACAGCCTCCACGATCTACAGCAACGGTCGGCCATGCTCTGCACAGACTCCCCTTTGGCGCGGCGATGCACCGCAGGCACTCTGCCAGCTCTCGCACCGCGGGGTACCCGTCGCGGCATCCTCATCTCATCAGGGATGACGCTTGTATCATCTTTCTCAACTACCGCTATTTACGGGGGTTTGTTCTCTACACAATCGGTGCGACCTATGCGGGCGGTCATCATTTGGACTGACCATCGTCGTCACCATCTGAAATTCCATGACGGTGCGCGCGCGTAGAGGAGAAAGCCGATCAAATTCCGCACACCCATTCTATCCGTGGATCCAACTACACTCTATCTCATCTTCCTCGCGGGGTTGTCATCCTTGTTCGCTGGATCCGGGATGCAGATTACCGTGCAAATCCTGCATACTTGGCTGATCATTATACCAGGCTCGGCTATCAGTCAAAGCGCAAGAGGAAAACGCATAATCAGCACGCCGCCTTCTGCACCCTAAAGCCAGAACTAAACGCTTCCCGCTACGGGGATGCGTCCGCAGTTGAGAACTAAAGGTATTTGCACAGGATTTTTGCTTCGTGCCAGCGCCTTTCATCAATCATGGAATAAGTCTTACTTAGGATCCTATATTTTTAGTTACATCCATTGCTCCGCACCTTCGCACATTGGTCAGGTGTAGGGGCGATCTTTACCGCAGTCGAGGTATCCCTCTGCGCAGGGGCGTTCGACAACGCGGTTGGCCGTCTTCAGGCTCGTACCGATGGCATCAGCGATGTCCTCTGCATGCTGCGGCCTGGCGGCGTCGGTCAGGCGTTTGCTTTTGCAGGTAGGCGAGGCGCGACTGCACCGTGGTATTTGATCAGCCGTATTCGTCTGAGATGGGGCAGGATTTTCGCGCGATCAGCGGGCGACCGAAACCTTCTTTGCCGCGTCGTGCTGGAGCCACATGCCACCGGAACGCGTCGATGCTGATGGCGAGCGGATCATACTGTCTGCCTCACGTCGCGGGCATAGTACGGCATGCCAGCAGGCCTCGTACTCCGCCGGCGAGGAATGTGGGCCCGGGTCAGCGATGAACACATAGCGATCACCGCTTGCGAACTCGTTGATGATGCTTGCGCGTCCGCGAAGGATATAGACCGTGCTCGTATCGTCCCCTTACGTGAGGATGAATCTCGTCAGGCTGGAATGCTTGAGCGGACGTACCCCGTGCGCAAGAGGTGCTGTTGACGGCGCACTTCGAGGGAATAAGCGGCAAAAGCGTGATGATGCTCTACTCTTTATATGGAAATCTAACTGGATGTATCATTTCTCTCTCTATTTTAACAGAAATTCACTGAAAGTCCGCTCGCACTGCTTGAGCATTGATATACCAGGATTAAGGAAGCGCAGCACTGATAGATTCAGCACAACCATCTTGGCCCATCTTCCATACTTTTCGTTAGCCGATCACTCCACATAGCTTTTGCTGCACGTCCGGTTTGCTGCCTCAATCGGACAATCTACACGCCAATCTGGCGAGACCTCATTTTATCAGCGATTCCTTAGCAAGGGGATGAGATATGAGTTCGAAACAACGACCCAAACAGGCGCGACAATGGAGGTGTCTAGCAGAGCAGACATCGTTCTTTGCCACCTCGTACACATCGTCATCGTCAACCCCGCTGAATCCTCGCGGGATGCGATTCGCGGCGGAGCTGAGCGTGTTCGCGACGATCTTCGCCTCGGCGATTAGGTGCCTGTTGATGGCGTTCTGGGCGGATGCGCCGATCATTCTGACGCCCGGCATGAGGTATCAATGCGTTCTTTACGATATACCGTCGTAGGTAGACGGCGGGGCTCCGCTGGCGGGGGCACGCCATTTCGCTCGTCTCAAACGCTCGCATCTCTGCGCTCTGGCGGTGACGCGTGCGGGCAGGGTGCCTGGCGGATGCTGTGCCGAAATCACTGAAATATGCTGCTGACGGCGGGCATCCGGAGCTGTTCCTCGTGGAGATCGGTCTGGAGAAGGCGGGGCTGATTCGCGCGCGCGGAACTCGATCCTCGCGCTCGGCGATCTGCGGAATCCCTCTGCGTTGCTCGCCTCTCTCGGCCTCGTGCTGAGCCTGCTGTTTCCACCACCGGCCGGCGGGTGAAGGCGGATTTTTCCATCGCGCCATCCTCATCGTGACGGTCATTTGCCAAAGTGCGCTGGACTGGTTCGAAATATTGTCTGATCGGATCGACGGGCGCGGCTCAAACGTGGTGATGCTGCTCTTTGCAGAGGACTTCTCCTCCATGCTGACCGTTTCGTTCTGGCTCGCGGTCTTCTCGATGACGATGATCCTCGTCTTTGGGTCCATCGAGCCTGCTCGAAGGACTGCTGCCTGATACGGCAAAAGATTTCCGCAATGCGTTCCGCCTCGTCTGACGGCGGTGCACATCCTCGGTGCTCGGAACAGGCCGACCGTCGCTGCCACCAGAGTCGCGGCGGGCATTATCCGAAGGAGGCGGAGCGGGCTGACGGCACTCGTCCGGCGGCGCGTTGTTCCTGCTCACACTCGTCTTCATTCCGCTGCTCGCCTACGTTCCACAGGCGGCTGTTGCGCCGTCATCATCATCACGGGCGCACTGATGATCGACATCTCGAGAACATCCAGTTCAGGATTTTCTCCAGGTGGTTCCCTACGTTCCTCATCATCGTACTCATCCCGCTGACGAACAGCATCTCGACGGGGCTGGCGTTCGCTGCCGCGCACCCCATGATGAAAGTGTTCACGGGACGCCCGCCGTGAGCTCGGAACGCCTCCACCGTCCTCGGCGTACTGTTTCTCCTGCAGCTCGTCTTTGAGGCAGCACAGATGACATAGACCGCTAGGCGGTTTTACAGTAAAAATTTCTATCATGACGAAGATGTACACATTGTGCCACCCACATTGCCGCATGAAAGGGCGAAATCGCCAGCGCATTCTCCTGCCGGGCGACCCCGCTCCATGATACATCGCCGAGAGTTTCCTCGAGGAGGCGCGAAGGGTCACGAACATCCGCAATATCCTCAGCTACACCGGCACGTACAAAGGGACATCCATCTCCGTGCAGGGGGACGGGCATGGGGATGCCCTGCAGATCTCTATCTTCGTCAACAGGCTCATCCGCGAGTACGGCTGCAGGACACTGATCCGCATCGGCAGCTGCGGCGCGATGCCACTAGAGGATATCCACTCGCGACGTTCCTCATCGCGCAGGCGACGACGACCGACTCCTCCATCTGCGCGCAGCATCTTCAGCGCTGGTCAACTTTCCAGTGGCGGACTTTGACCTGCTCATCACGCCTATCAGGCAGGCGGCGGACAGGCGTCTCTGCTGCGCGTCAGCTGCGTGATGTCGCAGGATCCTTCTATGATGACGAAATGGACATCCGGAAGCTCACGAGCTACGGCGTCCTCGTCTCGAGATGGGCGGCGGCACTCTACCTCATCGCGGCGAAAGTTCCGGCGTGCGTGCGCTCGCACTCTTTACCGTCAGCGACCACCTCGTCGGTGACGAGTACCGCCCTCCGGCGGAGGGCGTCAGACCTCGTTCAGCGAGGATGATCAGTTGCACTGGAGCGTCCATCGCCTAACGGAGGAGGAGACAGCAATGGCTGGTATCAAACGCGTATTCATCATTGTGCTCGACAGCTTTGGCATCGGAATGAGCCGGACGCAGCGGATTTTGGCGACGGGAAATACAATACACTCGCGTCGCTGACGACCTCGCCGGCTGCGCGCCGAACCTCAAAAAGCTGCGGGCACTTCAGCATCGACGGCGTCGGCTGCGGCACGCCGACAGACAGCCCCATCGGCACTTTTTGCCCGCCTGCGGGGAGCTCTCGCCCAACAGAGATACGACAGATCGGACACTGGGAGATCGCGGGCATCGTCTCCGAGCAGCCCATGCCGACGTATCGAACGGATTCCCACCGAGATCCTCGCGCGTCTCTCGGCGGCGTGCGATGGAAAGAAGATGCTCTGCAACCAAGCCTACTCCGGTACTGGGTGATCCGCTGACTGGGCGTGAGGCAGGGAGAGACAGGCGGCCTCATCGTCTACACGTCGGCAGACAGCGTGCTGCAGATCGCGACAGAACGGGCCCGATGTGCCTCGTCGAGCACCCTCTATGAAGCTACTGCCGTGCGGCGCCGCGCGAGATCATGCAGGAGGCAGGCACGGCGTCAGGCGCGTCGTGCACGCCGTATGTCGCGGCAGACTATCCGAACCTGAGCGTGCCGCTCGTCGCGAGCTTCTCCCTCGAGTCCGACGCGCGATCGATGATGGATGCGCTCGTGCCAAAGGGCTGATGAGGTCATCAGGGTCAGCAGGATCAGCGACATCTTTGCGGGACGCGGCATCACGCGCATAACACAGGCGATCAACGAGCAACGCCGACGGCATGGAAAAAGACGCTCCGCATCCAGCAGAGAGGACTTCACGAGGGGCTGTGCTTTTCATCAGCCTCGTCGATTTCGACATGGCGTATGGGCATCGGCGCGACATCAGCAGGCTATGCGCGCGTGCGACGGCAGAGTTCGACGATGCAGCTCGGTACGTTCATGGAGAATATGCGCGGAGACGATGTGCTGTGATGATCCACAGCGGATCACGGCTGCGATCCCGGCGCGCCGGCAGACCACACGCGTGGTATGTGCCGCTCCTCGTCTACGGTGCCAGATCGTCCCGAGACACGAACCTCAGGACGTATCGACGTTCGCCATGATCGGTGCGACGGTAGCGGATATGTTTGATGCACCGCTGACGACAAAAGGGCGAGCCTGCTGGCGCATTCTTGTCCGCTGAGGAGGATGTACCTATGCGCATGTGACCTGATTACGAAGAAGAAGCACGGCGGGAGACGACTGCCGAGGAACTGCGCTCTATGGTCGGGACGCTATATCGCGGGGAGATTCCGGACTACCTCGAATGTCCGCCATGCTGATGGCGATCTGGTTCAGCGGCATCGGCGCAGGAGACGACCGCGCGGCGATTGCCATGGCAGACTCGGGCGACCAGTGTCGATCTTTCGGCGTTACCCGGCAGAAGGTGGACAAGCACTCGACCGGCGGCGTCGGCGACAGAAACGACGCTCATCTGCCCATTTGTCGCCGCCTGCGGAGGGACGCGTGCAAAGAAAGTGGGCGGGCGCGGGCTCGGGCAGGGCGGCACTGTGGACAAGCTGGAGGCAATCCCCGGCTATGAGGACAGCGATCTCGCCGGGAAAATTCTTCTCCATCGTGAACAGAGTGCGACGTCTCGGTCATCGGGCGATCAGGCAACCTCGCGCCAGCGGATAAAAGCTCATGCGCTGCGCGACGGCGCAGCGACAGTTGACTCCATCACTGATTGCATCCTCGATTATGAGCCGAAAGCTCGCCGCAGAAAGCTCGGACTGATATTCCTGCTCGATGTCAAGACAGGCTCTGGCGCGTTTGTGAGAGCGCTCGACGACGCCATCACGCTCGCGCAGACGATGAGTCGCCATCGGCGCGAGGGGCAGGACGACACGGGTTGCGCTGATCACGGATATGGATACCCTCGGTCACGAGTATCGACAGCAACCCTCGAGTCGCAGAGTCGATGGACGTGCTGCGCGGCGGGAAGACCGTAGTACCAACCGGAGGTGTCGCTCAGCTCGCGGAGTTTGCCTTTACCTCGTCGGCAGGGGACGATCGAGGGTGCGCACATGGCGGAGCAGATCGATTGCACGGACGGATCGGCGGTCGAGACGTTTTTGTACGAGGTGCGGCGGCAGGGCGGCGACGATGCTGTGCTGCGCGACGCATCGAAGTTCCCGCAGGCGGCTGTGCACGGGTGGAGATTCGTGCGAGACGGACGGCTACATCACCGCCATGGATGCGGAGAAAATCAGCGAGCAGACGTTTATGCTCGGCTGAGGGCGTGGACGAAGGACAGTCACGTATGATTTCGCCGCGGGCTTATCCCTGCATAAAGTACGGCGATGCAGTGACGTCGGACGATATCATCGCAGCGCTCTATACCGAGAGCGCACACGCGGCAGCCGCAGCTCAACTCTTCCGTGCGGCGATTACCATTGGGAAAGAGGTGCCGCCCAGTGATCCGCTGTCTATGCCCGTGTGGAAAAAGACAAGGTCGTACGGTACTGGCCAAAAACTCTTTCCGGGGAGGTTTCCGTGTCTTTTCTTAAATCAACCTGCTCGGCCTTGTGGTGATTCCTCGGCATCAGCGTGCTCGCCTCGCGGAACCGCAAGGAGATCAGCAGCGTTCAGTTTGCCTCGCTGCTCACGCTGAACCTTGTGCTCGCGTGGTTTCCTGACATCGTTCAGGGAATTGGCCGCGTATATGATTACAGGCCGCCGCGAGCGCGGGTTCACGGGCTGATCAACATCTCGTACATCGGGCATTGCGTTCGTGTTCCCTGATTGGGTCAACGTCGCAGATGAACTTCTTCTGCACAGGACTTCTGCCGTCCTCTTCGTCGTGCCGCTCTTTGACATCCTCCGTATTTTGAGCGTGCGTTCATCATCCGCTGGGTTGGCAAGCTGCTCGCGTTCCTCCACGCGTGCCGAAGTTCAGAGTCGTTCTTCGCCATCGAGATGATGTTCCTCAGCAATGGAGGCTGCTCGCCGTGTCGAAGCTCCAGCTCATGCGGATGAGCAGGGCGCGTGCTGACCATCGGCCTCCATGTCGGTGAGCTTGCGTGACGCGGCACTCCTGCGCTGTCATGTCAAGATGATGCCGGCGGGTACGTCGTCACGGCGATCCCGCTGAACGTGATCAATGCTGCTCGTCTCCTCGATTCTCCATCCCGTGAAGGTTGCGCCGGAGGAGGACACGATTGCTACGCTGGGTGAGGGGCGGGAGGCGCGAGACCGTTCTTCTCCTACCTCGCGGAGTCGATTCTCGGTGCAGGGGCGTCTCGTCCTCATCATCTGCGAGAACGTCATCGCCATGTGGCACTACTCAGAATGCATCAATATCCCTCACTCAGTGCTACTGCATCATCACTCTCGCTCGAGGCTCATCCTCAGTGTTGTGCTGTTCCCGTTTGCGTGGCTGCTCGGGCGGCCCCGCGCCGGCAGAGGCATTCAGATTGCACGTGCATGGGGACCAAAAGCTCATCACGAACAGAGTGTCGTCACTGCTGCAGATTCAGGAGATGGTTCCGACGTGGCCGGCGCACATGCAGAGCCTGATGACCGTATTCATCACGTCATTTCTGCCAACCTCGGGACGGTTGGCATCATCCTCAGCTGCTTCAAGGGGCTGGTTGACCCTGAGCGCAATCTCATCATCGCGCGCAACATCGTATACCATGATGCTGTCGGACTGCTGGTCTCGCGCTGTCTGCCGCAATCTGTGGATTGTTTTGTCTGGTAAAGCTGGACTTTTGGTTTTGCTTACGAAATCAATGTCGCGGCAGTATTTTCATTGATTCTCATCCAGAGCGCATGGATAACTTCCGTTGCGTCAATCTGGCATGATTCATTTCACATCTGCGATCACTCCCAATGACAGACGTCCTATGGATAAAATCTGTTTGATTAGACAAAGATAATATTTGTGGTAGTATTTCCTATATTCTAAGCGGTTGGCTACACAATAATTATCAATCGGTTGAATAGTTATGCCAGCAAGTATTTTTCAGAAAGGAGAGACGGATGATACCAAGGAGATACTGGCGCGAGATCGAGAAGTCTGACGGCATCTGTCCGCACTGCGAGGACGTGCCCTCGTCGATGACGAGCTTGAGACATGGAGCTTCATCGCCGACTGGCCATGAGTAAACGCCATACGATGCCGAAGGAAGTCGCACTGAATGCACCGTGTCATCGCCGGGACGATGGCGGCACAACTGGCCGGGAGGACGAGCGGCTGCAGGATTACTGTAGTGAGTACAGCAATCTCTATCAGGTGGCAGATGATCCTGCGTTATATCGAGAGCGGCATCGCATCCGTCTTTTCTGTTCTAGACTGCTAGGCGGGCTTGCCTGCCAGCCTCGTCCTATTTCCCGCTGTCGCCCTTTTTGCGCATTTTGTCTGGACGTATTGCGCAGTCACCCAGCGGGCGGCGGTCCGTGATCGAGTTATCTGCGTGCGGGGCGCCGCTATGAGACGGCGTGCGGCAGGTATGCAGTGCTGCGGCGGCAGGCGGAGAACGATCTGCGTCATGTATAATCACTGCGATGGGCTGCTCTCTCCGCTGGAGTGGACGCCGCCGCCAGCCGTCATCAACCGCATGATTGCGGCGCTGCGCGCGGGTGAGGTGCGCTCCGTTCAGGGACTATATCGGTATGGATGCACCGATGAGGCTGCCCGTTCGGCGTGAGGGCGGGGCTTATAGTTGAGAATATGACCAGATCGAAAGATTTTCTGAGCGCAGAGTGCGAAATATGCTAGATAAACGCGGTTATATTTCCGATCGATAGGAAAGAAGCGTTATTATGGCGAAATTCGTATCAAAACGCGTTTTGTGAGCACCAGTGGAGGATGATGGGTTCCGCGTTCTCAGTGGATCGTCTCTGGCCGCGCGGTATCTCGAAGGCACGCCGCTCTTTCGGACTGGTGGAAGGACATCGCGCCGACACCGGGCTGCGCAAATGGTTCGGACACAAGGCGGAGAACTTTCTGAGCCTTACCGAAGTATCGGACGGAGCTCTCGACGGGGACGGCTACCCCCACCATACTAAGACGGTCGCTGAGCATCTCGCAAAGGGGAGATGTCACACTCCTCTATGGGGCGAAGGATCCACAGCTCAATCAGGCGAGTTGTTCTGCGCGACTGGATGAACGGAATGATGGATAAATGTGCATTGTCACTTTTTGATTAGTGATGTCACTTATGTGACGACATTTGATCAATTATTGGGGAAAAAGACCGTGATTACTTTCGTCATGGTCTTTTCTTACGATCAATAACAAAAATGCGCTATATTCTATCTGTAACAGCAACATGTGAAAGCCGGTTCGTCACAAAAGTGAAGGTTGATGGGACCAGGGATGATAGATGCAGGCCGTTGATAAACGGATCCTTATCAAGCGCAAATCTATACTATACAGAAGGCTTGAAGCAGAGCGAGATCACTAAAGCAGCTCGGCGTGGATCGCCCGACGGTCAGCAAAGTACCTACGGCGTGCGCTCGCGTCGGGATCGTGCGCATCACCGATCGCGATGGACAGCAACGAACCAGGAGCGCCTTGGAGCGGCGCTTTTGGGCTGCGTGAGGCGTGCGTCGTCGCACACAGCAGTGACCTCGAGCTGGTCAAAAAGCGCATGGGACAGGCGGGGCGGCCTCTTGCGCCGGATTGCGGCCGATGGTCAGACCATTGGTCTGGCGTGGGGACAGTATCCGCGAACTGACGCGCTGCGCGTCGAGGACAAATGCGTACGAGCGTGCGGATTTTGTTCCGCTCGATGGAAGAAGCCGAGAGCCTCGACAGCGAGCTTCATGTCGGGCTACCTCTGCTATGAGCTCGCAAACGCCTTTGGCGGGCGCAGTCATGATCTGCCCCTGCCATTGCCGCGACGGGCGAGATCGCAGGAGCGTTCGACAGGATATCAATTTCAGCCAGATTTAAAACTTTGGGAAAAGCTCGATGTTGGGATTGTCGGCATCAGCGCCCCGTCAAAATCCTCAACTTGGTTTTGGATGAGTTTCGGCCGGGGAGGATCGAGCCTCTTGCCGCAGCGTGCTGTGGGGAGATCTGTTCCATGTTTTACGATGCGGACGGCCGCCCGTGACGGAGAGTTTCATGACCGCATCGTTGCCGTCAGAGCTCGAGCATCTCCGCATGCTGCATACTGCATCGGCATGGCGGCATCGCGCGGAAGGTGCCTGCGATTCTCGGCGCCTGCGCGCGTCCCAGCTATATCAATGTTCTCATCACGGATGAGGAGACAGCAAGATTTTACTCAACGAATAATTCCGGAGGTGAGAACAATGTTTTTGGCTGATCGTTATCGCGGTGATATGTGGGTTCTTCAGCTGGTACTGGTATTCTCCAGTTTCGCCGCGCCGCTGCGCATGTGCGTGAAAGCGCTGCGGCATGAGGGGCGCGTTGCCATCGGCAGGCAAAGGACGTTTTCGCTGCAGGGGCGATTGTACTCTTGTGATCGATGGGGACTGCAATATCCTGCGTGGGGAGATCATGAGCGGGCGATCACCGTCTTCGCGGGATTCCGACCATTTGATGATTTTCAATGGGGTGAATCTTCTCGATCTCGATGAGGGAGCATGTCGCCCGCTATGATCCGCCAAACGCGCCGCGCCGTAGCAGCGCGCGTGAGGAATATCATGACTCTATCAGGAGCAGGGCAGGCGTTCGCCAGTTCCAGCATAAGACAGATCTCTATTTTTCCATGTGAAAAGGGAGACAAACGCATGGACACTCGTTCTTTTCTGAAGGCTCATCAGGATGTTCAGCAAAGGCGGTGAGACACTCATCAGCTGGGTGACGGGCATTATCCGACGCTGCTCTGCATCTACTCGTCGCGATGAACGCAATCGTTCTCTTCCGTCGGAAATGGCGCGTGGAGCGGTTGCTCATTTCTGCAGAACAATCCCGTTTTCCCGCCATGGTCATTCTGCCGTTTCATCGGTGTTCTTCCTCTGCAGCCCGATGGCACTCTCGCTGAAAATTCACTCCGGGTGCAAAGCCTTCTTACTACTGCGACATCGTCCTCAGCATGCCATACGATGAACAGTATGTTCCCACATGTCAATCGGTGAGGATGTTCCGTGTTCCTCAGCGTTACCAACGGCATCGCGACACTCGGACTGCCTGTACGAGATCTTGCTGTCCGCTATCTGTCGTCGGTCGTGGTCAATTTCCTGCGCGGCTGGGTTGACGGACTTTGACGGCGTATGTCCCGGCAGCGGCAGGGCGTTGAGCTCAGCAAAAGAGCCCGCTGTGCTGAAGTGAGGAAGAAGGGGAGCAATACTATGGCGAGTATAGAGTGTTGTCATCTCAGCAGAGATTCGGCGGCTTTGGCGGTCCCGCTCACACTGACGCGGATGAAGCGGCGCCAAAATCGTCAATATCACGGGCGGGGTCATCTCGGATGTTGCCCGCTTCGCCTCGGTGAGATGACAGGCACGCAGAGGTCGTGGATGGCTTCAAGACCAGTGTCCCGAGGAAAATCCTCGCTGTGGTCATTGACTGCGGCGGCGCTGCGCTGCGGCATCTACCGCGAAGCGCATCTTTGATGAACGTCAAGCAGACGGGTACCTCCGCCGCGCCCAGTACATCAAGGGAAGATATCTACGTCTCGGCGGTCAGAGCCGAACAATGTCGCATTCGGTGACGGCTCGGCGCTGCTGCCGGTGCGTCCGATGCGCTGCGGCGGCACCGCCCAGTACGATCGACGAAGAAGATCACCGAGCGGTCGGCGGTATGGCCCATGAGATCGGACGGATGATGAGCGAAGTGTGTCGCGACGTTCTATCGGGCGGGACGTGAGTCCGTCAATACCATGATTACGACGATTCTGCCGTTTGTGGCGTTCGTCTCTATGCTGATTGGCGTTATCCTCGGTTCGGGCTTTTGGCGACTTCGTGGCGCATTTCTCTCGTCGCTCGCTTCCTCGCCCGATCGAGTCTCGTCATCCTAGCACTGATCTGCTCTGCCCGCTCCTTTCCCCCGTTCCTTGGAGTAGGTGCGGTCATCGCACAAGTCGTCGGTGTGCTGATCGGCGTTGGATCGAGTCTCGGACATATTCCGCCGAACCTCGCGCTTCCTGCAGTGTTCGCTATCAATGTCCGAGTGCGCCTGCGACTTTATCCCCGTTGGTCCAGTCTTGCCGAGGCTGATGCTCAGACCGGTGGAGATCGGTGTTCCGCTGGTCCTTCTCCCGCTTCATGACAGGCCGCCCTGCGTTATCATCGCGTGGAGTTTGCCAGCGCAGGGGCTGTACGAGAACTAGGTGTAGGGAAAAGGAGAATATGCTGAGCTGGTTTGAATCTCGAGGGAAAGACGGCGATTGTTACCGGGGGCAGCGTCGGGGGATCAGCAAGGCGGTCGCCGAGAGTTTTCTGGCGCAAGGCGCGAATGTCGTCGTCTGCGTATGACGCGACACCTGCGCTGACGAAAAGCAGAAAGATGCTCTACGTGAGTCACCGATGCTGACAAAAGCGCGGCAACGCGTTGCGGCAATGGTCGCCGGCGGCGAAGAGGATTTCGGACACATCGACATTCTCGTCAGCAATGCGGGCATCAACGTTCCGCGCCTTCTGGTCGACGAAGGATCCGCACGGGAAGTATGGGCTGGACGACGCCGTCTTTGACAGGGTGACGGCGGTCAACCTCAAGAGGCGTCTATCTCTGCGCAGAAGTCGGGCGCCGAGCTCGTCGCGCAGGGACATGGCGTGATCATCAACATGAGCTCCGAGGCGGCATCCGAGGGAGCTCTGAGGGACAGAGCATCTGTCGGCGACCAAGAATGCGGTCAATTCCTGCGCGTTCATGGGGCGGGATTCGGCAGGCTCGGCGTCCGCGTGGTCGCGGTGGCGCCCGGCGTCATGCCAGGCAGCAGGACTGCGCTGCCCTTGCCTATGAGAGCGCTCGCCTACACGCGCGGCATCACCGTCGATGATCTGCGCCAGGGGCTGATGCGAGCACGAAGACCACACCGCTCGGACGCAGCGGAAGCTCAGTGAGGTCGCCGACGATCTCATCGCCTACCTCGCTTCCGGAGCGTGCATCCTATATCCACGGCGTTACATGCAACGTCGCCGGCGGAAGAACGCGGGGCTGAACAACAGATACAGATAACAAAAACGCCGCCAACGGGGCGCCGAGGCCCGTTGGCGGCGTTTCTCCCTATATCGTGTATGTTTTACTGCTCTGCCGATGTGACGACGATGAGGAGGCGCGACCATGAATACGGCGAGACAACGTGCCCGGCGAGGCCCAGATAGTAGCCGTTTTCGGTCAGCCATCGGCGATAGCAGCCGATGAGGGGCGAGGAAGCGACAAGCGACGTAAGGAGCTGGGTCGATACGTGATCGAGGTGGTGACACTGCTGCCTGCCGACGCGAGGATGGTGGTCTGTCAGAGATGGGGGATGCAGGTCGCTGCGCCGCACCCGACGAGGATGGCGACAGCAACGGAGACAACGAGAATGTCAGGGCGCCGTCTGTCCGGGGACGGCGATGGCGATCGGGATGAGGATGCCGAACGTCCCAACTCGTGCCCGTCGCAAAGCCGAAGCCCTGCCGCGACGAGGAAGAAAGACGGCGGAAGGAACATGACGACGCCCGCACTTTGGCAGCGACGACCGTGCCGACAAGAACCACCGGGTTCGGGTACTCCTTACGCGCAGATGCCGAAAAGCGTCACGCGGGCAGAGGATGAAGATGGCGGGGGTCATCGCCTTGAATCCCCAACCGGCGCTGTCGCGGAAATACGTTGAACAAGAGCAACGCGGCGCGGCGGGTAAGCGGCCCCGTAAAGACGAAGGCGATGAATGAGCCGAGCTGACGAGGTTTTGAAGGTCTGGCGGAAGAATGCCTGCGCAATGCTCTTGCCCTCATGGATGCCGCCCGTATACAGCATCCCCATACAAATGCAGGCGACGATGAGGGACGGGCAGGGGAAATTGCGGGTCGATCATCTTTGCCATGTCCTCGCTCGCCGCACTGGCTGATGCACTCCGCCGTATCCTGATACTCCTTCGGAATCTCGAACTCTGCGTTGGATTTCTCGACGCTCCTGCACATCACGCGAAGTCACGACCCGTCCATATAATGTAGAACATAAAGAGGATTGTCAACCGGCGTATGAGGTTGAACGGGATGGTTTGCAGAAGAGCGCATGAAGCCGTCGATGGGGCGAGTCCTCCGGGAGACGAGCCGACCACTGCACCCCAGCTGGAGACGGGGGCGATGATGCGGATCAGCGTGCCGTCGCGTCGATGATTGTAGGCGGGCGCTTGGTCCGCGCGATCTGGAACTTGTCCGTGACCGGGGCGCATGACCGTTCACGAGCAGTGAGGCAGTTAGGTAGTCGTCGATGGGGGATGACGATGCCGAGGAGCACGGTGGGCGATGCAGCTGCGGCAGCAGAATCGTCGCGGTGCCCTCACCGTGAGCGTTCTATCCGCGCAGGCGCGTAATGAGCGGCGGCGAGGATGCCGAGGATGACGAGAGGAAGACAAGGATGTTGACGATGCGCATACCTTGTCACAGCCATGACCTGAAGAACATCGTGAGCGTTGCCTGCACCGAAGAGTTCCCGCCCCGCAAAGGCATCGCGCGGAGATGCCGATTGATGGGGGACACCTAGACTTCAGCGCTGGTCAGAGGGGCGGGGACTGGTGGTGATAATCGGCGGCTGAATCTGACCACGTGCGGTTTGCTGTCATGAGATAGAAGCACTTCCTTTGTTGTTTTCTTTGTTGTGAGAACTGTTCAGACAGTGCTACATAAAGAGAGCGGAAAAACAAATAAATAGAGAAGGAAAAGAGCAGCGACTATATGACAGGCTAGGAAACATGTCTCGATGAGACATCATGCTTTTGATGGGGTGTGTGAAAAGTCTCACTTGCTGGGACTGCTTGCACGGGAGAAAGGAGAGGAGATTGTGGAGGAACAAGGACGCAGCTTGAGGAGGTGTCCGGCTTCCAGCTGAGACGCTCGATCATCTTTATCGGTGTGGCGGTGATGGTTGCAGATCCTCCTTGTCTCCTTCGTTGGCTATCGTGCTAACACGAACTGCTCGCTGCGGCTCACAGACGCCAGTACAGTAACAGGTGGAAGAGTGCGCAAGGCGATCACATGTCGCGCTATGAGAGCATCAAGCGGTCGACGAGGATATGCGTGCGCGTGTGGTACGAGAACTGGAAAAGCCAGAAGGAGGGAGGCACTGCTGACCGTATTGATACTCTGAGACGAAGATCCTGCGCGTGAGATCATTGACTCGCAGGCACTGACAATATCAGAAGGCGTCAGCGAGCGCATCTTTGAGCCGGATGCGTTCGATGGGCGGGATGCACGCGCACGTTGGTGATGAGGCTCTCCAGACGCTCGGGACGTGCCCGACGCTCTATGCGGCGAAGTGATAGCCAATGACAGTGTCGAGTTCGAGTCCGAGTGGGGGTGCGACGGTGCCTCTTCGGTATCAAAGCCGAAGAGCTCGGTGGAAAGTGCGGCGACACTGACAGAGGCGTTTTGCCCAGTGGGGTCGACAGGAGAAAAAGATCGATGCTCGTCTCGTACTCGATTCCGCTCATTGAGGACGGCAAAGTTCATCGGTGTTGTCGGGCGCGGTTCTCAACCTCACCTCGAAAGTGCGCAGGAGAACTTTGCAAAAAGTCGAAGTACACGGACAACGTCTGTCTGCTCGTGGCCAATACCCGGCAGCCTCGGTGCACACGGCATGAACCGGACAGCCCTGATGAAAGGTCTAACGATCTGATGTCCCCCGATGAGGGGCGGAGAGGCAGCACTGCAGGGACGCGAGTGTTATCACGGTGACACGCGTCGCGCCGGCTTATCAGGCAGGGCTACGGTCTATATCTATCATGCCCACATAGAAGTTCCAGGGACCGGATTCAGATATGGTCAGTCTTCTCGATCGACGGAAAAGAGTAAGACTACGTCGGTACGGCACATGAAATGAGTCATTTTGCCGTTATTGACTTACCGGCATTGGCATTGTCCGTGCTTGCTGCATCATCCTGTCGGTCTTTGGCGCACACGCCGCCTCACGTGGTTTCCCACATCGGCGGTGTCGGATACGCTCGCACGCTTTGCGGATCTCGATCTTGATGAGGACAAAAGGGTGCGAAGGTGCGCGAGACATCGGTACCGCACACGGATGAGATTGGCTCACGATGGTCAGCTCAGCTGCAGCGCCATGAGCAATACACCGCGTGAGATGGTCAGGAAGAGATCAGCTTGGTGCTATCACGTCCGTCGCCGCGGCGGGCGAGAGCTGGCGGCGACGCGCAGATCATCGCGTCACGGCCGGCGGGTGCGCGACAATAATCCAGCATCCGCCGAGGTACGCCGCGTACAGCCAGTGATACGCAGACCGCCTCTCAGAGACATACGCAGAGGAGGCGATGCGCACCTCATCGAGGACAACTGGCAAAGGTGGTAGCTGCCCTCGGCGAGGCGACGCAGACGACGTCAAGAAGCGCCGGCCGGGCGCGGAGGTCCTCTGACCTGATAGAAGGAAATCTGCGGAGACGGCAGATGCACCACACAGGAGGGTCCGCGCGCGTCGTCAGGGAGACGAACTGTGCAAGCCAGCGCACCGGGCCTCATCGGAAGAAGCCGAGGCGCGAGTGGTCCGGTCGATCTCGGGCAGATCGGCGTCTGCTCCGCGCTGAGACAGCGGCGATCGAGGCGGCGCGTGCGGGCGAGACGGGACGTTTTGATCGAGTCGTCGCTGAGGGGATCACGCGCTCGCTGAGAGCGGTCGCGCGGGTTTACGGATGGGATCAACGGTGTCATCGCCGGGCGGGAACGGTCGCGGCGGGCGGTGGATACGCTGGAGGTCTCAGGCTGGTCGAGGGAGCAGCGTCAGCCTCGGACGGACCTTTGACGGCGACGCTTTGGGATGATTGGCGAGGCGGTGGAGAGATGCGGACAGCGTCGTCGAGACGCCTCAACGCATCGTCAAAGGATTTGACAAGGAAAAAGACGAAAGTCCATCGCAGACGTCGTCGAGCATATGGAAGCTCGCGAAGGGAGGAACGATGCGACGACGGACGAAAGCGAGGGCGTCGCGGTGGACGCTCGCAGACGCAGGCACTCGCCGGATATCGCAGGGGCGAGGCCCAGGAGTCAGCGCTCGTTTGCGACCGATCTGCAGAACGAGGGTTGGACGCTGCATGTTGGGTTCTCGAGCTGTTGCACGACTGTGGGCTTCGTGCAGCGGTCCTCTACCTGTCGGCGATGCTTGCGAAAGAAAGCACATGACGATAGTATGAATTTTATTCATGACGCTCAGATCGACCACAAAAGTTTAGTTTATATGTTGATGAATTAAAGCTCGCTTTAGAAGGAAAAGCAGAAATCTTGCCAGAATAGTCCCCATAGAGGTGTTCATGCCTCCTTTGGTAGGTGCACGTTAAGATGCAGACCCCCTGCAGAGTTTGCATCAGAGAGGGAGATGGCTTTGGAGCAGGGGCAGAGAGCAGGAAAGGCATCGGCTTTCGATGAGATCATCATCATCTGTCGAAGACTAGTAGCGGTCATACTGAGTGGGGATTCTTGTTGCGGCCCTCGTGGGCTGCACTCGTTGCGTATGAGCAGGCTCCTCGACGTTGGCTCGCGTGCACTGGTAGTAACGAGACATGGGCGCTATCGCTCCAGCAGAGCGAGTTCTCTCTCTCGCTGAACAGGCCGTTCGGCGGTCCGGCGAGGATCTGCGCGAACGCGTTCTCACGCTCCGTGGAGCGACCATATCGAGCGCTGTGCCGCGCAGCCATTGCGCCAGGCCGATGCTGGCGTAGCGTGCTGCGTGGCTCGCGAGTGCCGGCAGTGTGGTCGGCGTCGGCACCGTCTTCCAGGCCAGCGCTGCTGCAGACTTTGTGGACCGGGACCGCGGCTCGTCTGGATGATCCACGCTCTGACGGCACGGGCGCATCATCACGCTGCGCTGCGCGTTCCGGCGTGATGTCTCGTTTGAGGGGCACCGACCTACAGCAAAGGGAATGGTGTCAGAAACGAGCGCACGATGAGAGACAGAACATCCACCAGCGTATACGGATACGGTCGGCGGCAAACAGATTGCGAGCTGGTCTCTGGTCAGCGATGCCGATTCTCGTGAGATGGACAGTTCCGTCCGTTGTCGATGCTCGACTTCTCTGTCTCGGAGATTCAAGAGGACTTCTACGAAGAATCAGTACGCGAGATCTCTACTGCGTTGGTCGATGGAACCCGAGCTACGGTGGGGCGCGGACGGTCCGGACGGCCTGATGAAGGGAGATAACGCTTCAGGCTGATTGAAAGTCGATGAGGAGCGGAAGGGCGCCTGCGAGAGGATACGATGTATACGACGCACCACGTGTCTCGCCGACCTCAGGTGCGGATATGGTCTATATCTACCACGGTGTCAAATTCGCGGACCAGATTCGGTTTGTAGTCGATCTTGTCCTGCCACGGGAGAGAGACCAAAGTTCGTCCAGCCTGCACGCTGCATTTGCGCGACATGGTGATCACTGCCGTCGTCCTTGTAAATCATCGGTATCCGTGGTGCTCGTCGTTGTCATGTCGCTCTTCGTGCATCGCCGTCATAAAATCTCGGTCATCCCCCATCGGCGATGTGTCCGGATGCCGCTCGCACGCACGCTGCCTTGACCTCGACAAGGACAGGGTGCGAGAGAGGTACGTGAGCATCAGCGCGCGCACGGACGGGATCGACTCGATGGGTTACCTCCCTCGCGCACATGGCGACAAAGCCTGCGCGGTATAGTCAGCAAGATCAGCGGCGCATCAAGTCCGTTGCGCGACGGGCCGAGGCGAGCTGACGGCGGCGGCACGAGCACCAGCGCACTCCGCCGGCACGCAGGTGCGCGACGGCGTCACGGCATCGCCGAGTGCGCGCGTACCAGGTCAGCGATGCGCAGACGGCATCGGATCATACGGATGGGGTGCTCGGACTTCTTGAGAATAATGAAAAAGTGATGATCGCCCTCAACGAGGGCGGCGGGCAGCATCAAGAAGCGCCAGACCGAGAACGCAAGGATCCTCTCCGATCTGATGAAGAAGTCGACGGAGACGGCGGACGCCGCACGGGAGGGTCGCACGCGTCGTCGAGGACAGGCTGAGCGCCGCAGGCGCATCGAGAAAGCGAGTGCGATGGTCGGTCAGATCTCGGAGCAGGCAGATCTGCTCGCGCTGAACGCCGGCGATCGAAGGCGGCGCGCTGCAGGCGGGCGGGACGTGGCTTCGCGAGTCGTCCGCTGAGAGGAGATTCGCAAAGCTCGCCGATGCGATCAGCGCGGGTTTACCGGATGAGATCGTGCGCGTCGTCGCCGAGGCTGAGGGCGAAAGTCGAGCCAGGCGGGTCGATGCAGTCAGTCTCAGAAGGCTGGGTCGAGAGGCAGCAACGTCGGCCTCGGACGGACACAACGCCGTACTTTGGGGTGATCGGCGAGGCGGTACGAAGATGCCGGACGCGTCGTTGAGCGCCTGAACGCATCGGCAGCGGCCGGCTGACGGAGAGGAGGCTCGCCCGTACGATCCGCGGGCATCGTCGGGCGATCATGTCAAACTCGCTACACGGGAACGGTATGACGACGGACGGGCCAGGGCATCGGTGGATTCGCAGACGCGAGGCATCGCCAGACATCACGGCGGGCGAGGCCTCGCGCGGAATCGCGACGACCTGCGGGAGCGAGGTCCGGTCGGTTCCCGTATCTGATGCGTGTTTGGACGAGCTGCTGCGCATGGGTGCGACGGCTTTTTCGTGCGTACCTATAGCCGCCTCAGCATTGTTATGCCGTACGTCACGCTGTGGAACGTTTTCCGCCAGTATGTGCCGGCAAAATTTACGCCAATGGCGTGATTCACGATTTCGGTGATTCATAGCGCAAGGATGAACTGAGTGCGTCACAGAATACTGAGTATACCATAAGATTAGTACGCGCCTTGCCATGGCTGTGCAGAGACGCGATACTCTGAGATCCGCGTCAAAGAAGGAGAGAAAATTTTGTGGATCAAAAAGAAGAAGAAAGATAGGAAGAGGTATCGGATTCCAGATGAACCTCATCATCTGCGTCCGGTGTGGCCGGTGATGAAATTACGGGATTCTCGTTGCGTTTCATGCAAGGGTATCCGATGCGCTGACGAGAGCTCCCTCGAGATAGGCTCGCTTGCGCAGTGCGATGAGGCTGGGGACGTTTCTCAGACGATCCTCTCACGCTTCCCGAGGCGTTCAGCGGTCCGAGGATCTGCGCGAGCGCATTCTCTCACTCGTGGAGCGACCGACCGAGATGCGCCAGCCGAGCGGCGGTCGAGGGCGATCGCTGCGTGATACAATATGCGGGCCAGACATCTGGTCCGTGACCGGTGTGAGTCTTTGGGCCGGACGTTCTGGATGGGCAGGATCGCACCCTGCTGCGGGTCAATCCGCTACTCGGATCCGTCGGGACGCATGATGTCCTATGTCACTTGCGGTCGGCGAGCGATGTCGTCGAGCGCTGGAGCCCGGCGACCGCACGATCAGTCTAAAACACGTGGTATGTGGCACCGAAAGAGCACGAAAGAGCCCGTCGTCGCGGGCCGTATCTGGAGCCGATTGCGGCGAAGGGATACGATGATCGTGTCTGTCCTGAGCGTGCCGATCATCGAGAGAATCGGACAGTTCGATTTGGCTCGAAGTTGTTGCTCGGTTCTCTCTATCTCGCGGGTGCAGGAAAGATGCGCCGGATCAATCACGCCCGGACAATATCTACATTTTGGTTGAGCAACGCGCGGCAAAACTGGTCCGGGCATGGCACGGAGATCGGATATCCTGCTGGAAAGAATGCCTTCGAGGCTGGTGAAACGACGAGAGGAAGAAGGGCGCCTACGGGATACGATGCTTATACCGACGACGCGTGTCTCACCGACAACATGAGCAAGGATATGTTCTATATCTATCGCACATCGAAATTCCGGGAACCGAGACACCGTCATGGTCCATCTGCTCGCGACAGAAAGGGAAAGTTCGTCAGTATGGCCTTTTGCGACTGCCGACATGGTGATCTTTTCCGTCGTCCCTCCGCCATCATCAGTATCGTGGTGCTCGTCGTTATCCTGCTCGCTCTTCGTGCGACGACGCCGTCTGAAATCATCCCATCGGCGATGCGTCGGATACGCTCGCACGCTTTTGCCGGTCTTGACCTCGACAAGGACAAGGGCGCGAGGTGCGCGAGCATCGGTACCGCACGGACCGGGATCGGCTCGATGGTCACCTCGCTTTGGCACGGATGGCGGCTAACCTGCGCGACATGGTCGCCAGATCAGCGGCGCATCACGGTCCACCGTCAACGCGACGAGACGAGGAGCTGACAGCGACAGCTTCGAATACAGCGCACTCCACCATGCACAGGTGCGCGACGGCATCCACAGCATCGCTGACACGCTGCGCGCGTACGGGTCGGTGATGCGCAGACAGCACTCCGGATCATGCGGATGGTTGCTCGGGACTGCCGAGAATGGCGAAAGAGCGGTGGTGCCTCAGTCAGGCGACGACAGCATCAAGAGCGCCAGACCAGCGCGGGGATCCTCTCCGATCTGATGGAAGAGATCGGCGGAGACGGCGGATGCCACACAGGAGGTCTGCGCGCGTCGTCCGAGGAGACGAGACGAGACGATGCGACGCATCGAAGAAGCGAGGTGCGATGACTGATCCGGTCGATCTCCGGGAGCAGACGTAGATCTGCTCGCGCTGAACGCGCGCGGCGATCAGGGCGCGCGCGCAGGCGAGGCAGGACGTGGCTTCGCGGTCGTCGCCGAGGAGATTCGCAAAGCTCGCCGAGCAATCGCGCGGGTTTACGGATGAGATCAATGGCATCATCGCCGAGCTGAAGACGAAGTCGCGCACCAGGCCGAGTGGATGCGATGGAGGTCTCAAGAGCTGGTTGAGGCAAACGTCAACTCGGACGGACACAGACTGCGCTTTGAGATGATCGGCGAGGCGATTGCAGGAATGCGGACGGCGTCGTTGAGCGCCTGGACGCATCGACAAAGCGGCTGTCGGGGAAAGAACAAGTCGATCGCGGACATCGTCGAGCGTCTCGAAGCTCGCGAAGGAGAATGATGTGACGACGGATGAAGCCGAGACATCGGTGGATTCGCAGACGCAGCGCACTCGCGGATATTGCAGAGGCGAGCGAGGCCTCGCTGGGTTGCGACCGATCTGCAGAACGAGGTCGGACGGTTCAATATCTGATACATATTTGATCAACAACGGGGACTGCTGTGCGAGCTGTAAACTTCGTGCAGTGGTCACTGATCGAGCAAAGATCACCGCGACAGAAAGTAGAGTGCAGGATAGACGAGAAAAGAAGAAGGCGATGCTCGATTGTGAGAAATCAGAGATGGTGAGAGTCCACGTTGAGGCGATAGAGGCTTTGCCGCTGTGACAGGTTAATCGCCCCGGGCGTGACGGAGAAGACGATAGATCGCGCCGAGCAGAACGGGATCGTGGACGAAGGATGGCTGATCGCGAACATAAAAGGCCGGGCATGATGGGCAGGATTAGAAAGAGGTCGGCGGTGTAGGGCGCGTGGCGACGCGTGCGATGCAGATTGATGGAGTGCGCCGACGGAGCACGCCGAACCATGCGCCGAAGTAGATCAGTCCTCAGATGACCGTGCCCACAGCGGGCGGACGGGAGATGCCCATGCGTTGAGCGCAGGGAGCCCTCTATGCCATGCCGAGATGCTGAGTTGATTCCACGAGGGAGGAATAGTCAGCGCACGCGTGAGCTGACCCTTGCCCGTGCGCCGTGATTTTTCATGCTGGAGACGGTGGGAACTGCGCCATCGGAAGACGGCAAGGACAGAGCAGGATCGTCAGAAGATGCCCATGATCTGCGCGTAGCCAGCCCTGCTCGCCGTAGATGATGCGAGCCTGGACTCCGCCGAGGGGTGGTGATGTTCCGACATCATCCGCGGTTTGCGAGAAGGCACGCGGTCCAAGGCGGATTATGGTATTGCGGATGAAATGCAGCCGATGGACCCGGAAGAGGACGATGAAATACCATAGAGCAGGGATGAGCGCGGATCACGGGATCAGGAGCGTCAGCGGCTCATGAGGGAGCGAGGATGGGGTGTGAATGACGATGACGTTCAGGCGCAGGATGCGTCAGATGGATCATCGGAGATCATGTCCCGCGCCGATAGAAGGTGACCGACGATGGGGGCGCGAGGGAGGGATCGATAAAGAGATAGATGATACGAAAAGTCGAACTGTCCACGGGAAAGACCTCTTTCTGGTGTGATGGCTTGTTATGGGTGGTGTTTTGCGCGGGCTGCTTTCTCTCCAAAGGTGCATTTTCATTTATCGAAACAGGAAGAAGGTGATGGGGAAAGAGAATGCAGAGGTAGAGACGGTGGTGACGAGAAAGACGGCGATGGTGTGAGTCGACGTTCAGATGGTGAGAGACAGGCGGTGAGGTGGCGTTGATCGCGGCGGGCGCCACGCAGTAAGAACGAGAGTTCTGAAGATGACAGGGTCGCTGATGAGGAGGCGTGCCGCGGTAAAGGTGGCGGCGGGGACGTCCAGAAGCGCAGGAGGGATCATGTCGAGGTCAGATGGAATGAAGTGGCGCGCCCGTCAGAGTTGATGCGAGGAGCCGATCCGAGCATCCGCAATCCATGCGAGACGTGGATGAGATAGGAGAACGTCTCTGCGAGGGACAGGCGGGCGCACGGCACCGCGCGCCCGCGTTGAGCGAGACCCGCTGCGCCATGCCGGGGATGCTTCGAGCTGATTACAGATGAGGAGCCCCAGAAAGCCGCGCGCGTCCGGGCGGGCGCTGCGCCCGTGGCTCTTGTGCGGGAGATAGTGGTGCTGCGGGCGATGGGGAGGCCGAGCCAGGACCAGGCACGAGGTTCTGACGGGCGCTGCCGATCTGTGCCGTGGGCAAAGTACGCGCTCGGCGGAAGCCGATATAGGCGCAGATACTCGCCGGAAATTGGTGCCGATGTTCGAGGAAGCGGTCTGCAGAAGATGTGCCGCGGTCGATGGGCTGTGGAACCATGCCCGCCGAAACGCCAAGCTGATGGAAATCCGGAAGGGGATTGATGAAGCGCGCAAGAAAAGACGGGACGAGATTGCGTCGCGGTCGGCGGCGGGGCAGAGCTGAGAGCAGGCAGCGTGTAAAGAAGGCGACGATGTTGATGCGGATACCGAGGCGGTTGAGCATCCATCGGAGTGCAGCGGCGCTGAAGGCGGCAGCCGACGATGAGCAGCGGGAATCCGGATCGGTGGGCAGCGAGGAAGATCCAGCCGTGTTACGCAGCACCGTCCATACCGGACACGCAGACTCATGCGACAAATGATGACATTCTCTGATATTTTTATCCTAAGCACAAGAGGGTCATTGATGTAAGCACTCAGAGCCACTGAAAATGCGGTCCATTTCAACCGTCTTGACGCATCTTTTGCGCACGCTAGGCGGAAAAGTCCTCCACAGAGCGCCACTCTTGCGTCGAGGGTCTGCCTCAGATCAGTGACGAAATCTGCGCCAATCTGGCGAGCCTCATTTTATCAGTGATTCCTTGGATAGCTCTTGTCGAGCGTTCTCCAGAAATACGAGGAAACAAACAGGAAATGCGATGGCGAGAATGCTACTCATATACGATTTTTCATGCCTCTTCGGCATCGTTTATATGACTGCCGAGGAGGGCAGCGGGCATACGCAGTGGGCACCCATGAGGAGGGCGTTTATGGCGAGTAACAGACAGGGGCTTTGGCGCATACGATGTGCGTAGCGTCGATCGGACGAGGTGAATGAAGAACTGGCGTATCGTGTCGGACGCCAACTCCGACGCTGTTTGGGGGCGAAGTCGGTTTGCCATTGGGCATGATAGACACGTCAGGACCTTCACTGCGCGATGCACTCGCGAAGGGGCTGATGGAGGCGGGCTGCAACGTTGTTGACATCGGCCAGTGCGGCACCGGAGATGATCTACTTCACGACGGCGATCTGGGTCTCGACGGCGGCATTATGATTACGGCGAGCCACAGCGAAGCAGTGGCAGATGAATGGGTTCGTCCGCGCGAGTCGCGCCCATCTCAAGCGATACGGGGCTCCAGGACATCGCGGCATGGCGGTTGGCGGTACCTATCCCGACCCCGCACCCTCGGCGGGACATATCGAGGAAGAAGGATATATTGGATGAATGTGGCCAGCATATCCTCTCCTATAGTCGAGTATGTGCAGCTGAAACCGTATAGATCGTCGTCAGCAGGGCGGCGAGTGCGGCGAGGCGATCGTAATGCGATGGAGAGTTCACTGCCCTTCGGGCTGGTCAGGGGTCATAACGGAGCCGGACGGCAATTTCCCGAACGGCGTGCCGAACCCCCATTCTGCAGGAGAACCGATGCGACGGCGAAGGTCGTGCGCGGACGGGGGCGGACTTCGGCGTGGCATGGGACGGCGACTTCGATGCTGTTTCCTCTTTGACGAGAAGGGCGGCTTCATCGAGGGCTACCACATGGTCGCTTCGCCGAGGCATTCCTGAAAAGAATAAGGGCGCGAGCGTCATCTACGACCCGCGTCTGACGTGGAAACGCAGAGATCGCCGAGCGGCTTGGCGAGGGCGTCATGTGCAAGAGCGGCCACTCGGTAAGGACAAGATGCGCGGGTCAGCGCGTTATGGCGGCGAGATGAGCGCGCATCATTATTTCCGTGAAGTTCTCCTACTGCGACGGCGGACAGATTCCGTAGCGCTCGTCGCAGAGCTGATCGAGCGCGGGCGGGCGGCAAGACGTTGTCCGGGAGCCCAGCAGGCACGTATGGATCGCTATCCGACCTCGGGCGGGATCGGCGATCAGGGTCGCCGACGCCAAGGCGGTCATGGATCGCATCAAGCAAAGGTACGGTCCGGGCGCGCAGGGTGACGAAGGTGGATGGTCTCTCCATCGGGTTTGACAAGTGGCGCTTCAATCTGCGTATGTCGAATACAGAACCTGTGATTTCGTCTCAATGTGGAGACGCGTCAGGACAAAGCCCTGTTAAAAGGGAAGACGGACGAACTGCTCGCGGAGATCCGCGCATAAGGAAGGGGCTTTGGGATGATCCTTACTAAAGTCAGGTTTTACGTTTGACTATGGCGATCTCTCTGGTGAGGGAAAGGTGACCGATGCCGATCTCGCCTCCGCCGATGCCGCTCAAAAGCGCACGCAGCGATGAAGGTCACTGCGTGGACGGGCTTTTATCCGTGGGCATCTCTCGAAGGACGGGGAGCGGAGGTGCTGCTCTCGCAGACGCGGCCCATCAAGGAAGGCAGTATCAACTCGCCCGCGTCTATCGCACGTCTGAAGGAGCTCGGTAAGCACGTGCTGGAGAATACGGATGTCGTCATTTTCACCAGCGTCGGCGGCTCCTTCCTCGGGAACAAGGTGCTGTTCAGAGCGCGCACTGCGGCAGGGCTGAACTCGCTCTCGAACGAGCAGTGCGACAACTATCCGCGCATCTACCTGAAGCGGCAGCAACATCGACCCACTGGCGCCGCACAGGCGACATCATCAACACATGAAGGGATGTTGCGCAGATCAAGACGCATGGCGGACAGCCGCTGCGTATCATGCTGCTCGTCATCTCAAAGTCGGGCGGCACGCTCGATACGATGTCGAACTTGCGTGAGTGTACGATGCGTTCAGCAGAAGGCGGACATATCGAGGGCTGAGGGTGGTCGCGGTCACCGACGAACGAGGTGCCGACGCTGCTCAGCTCGCGATGGACAAAGGGCTGAAACAGTTCGCTGTGCCGGACGGCGTGGGCGGACGCTTCACCGTCTTTACCGAGGTCGGGCTGACGCTCGCCGCGTGCATCGGCTTTTGATATTGAGGAGCTTCCTCGCGGGGGCGCTGACTGGACGGGGCTTGTCCGAATGACGACCTCTGGAAGAATCCCGCGATGCTCAACGCCGCGCTGAAGTTTTGCGGCATCCGAGAAACACGGCTGCGACATCCGAGGTCATGTGCCCCATGGCGCGATTATCGAAGTCCGTCTCCGAGTGGTGCATTTCGGTAGCTCGCCGGAGTCGCTTGGCAACAGTTCAACAAGGAGGCAAGGGGTCCTGCTACGGTACGTACGCCTGTCGTTGCGGTCGGCACGACAGATATGCGCGCAGACGCGACGCAGCATCAGGAGGGCAAGCTCAACAAGGTGGTGCAGTTCATCCGCATCGACAAGTGGGCGAGATGATCTTGTCATTCCGAGATGTGTTCCCCGAGGTCAAGAAAGCTCGCGGATGTGGCGGGTGTGACGATGGGGGCGGCGCGGTGGCGCGCGGTCAAACGCCGATGCTCGCGTCGAACAAGCGCTACAGTGCCGTGTTTGCACTGCCGGGCTGACGCCATATCATCTCGGCGAGCTGCTCTACATGCTTGCGATGTCCGTGCCTACGAGGGTGGCTTGGCGGATGTCGATGCGTTCGATCAGCCGGGTGTTGAGGCGTATAAGCGCATCATGGGACCGAGCTGCAAGAGCTGAAGAAAAGAGGCTAAAATCGCCCTAGGCATGCGGTGTGGGAACCGCACGTCTGAGCGATATGGATATGTTTTTGGGGGACTGCGGCAGCGTCCCTCTTTGCTATCGGAGGCATGCGTGCTCGAACGCTGGAAGACTATCAGTGCGCGGTATCGGCGTCAGCGGGCGGCGGTCGGCGCGGGACTACTCCTACTCCCTTTCTCTTGGTGCCATGCTCCGTGAGGATCCTCCACCGGTGCCAGTGCCGCCCACGGTCAGCCGCTCTGACGTGTCCGTGACAGAGGTGCAGGGCTGTCCGCTACGGCAGGAGGGCAGAAACTCTGCACAACCCCTTTACCATGGCGCATGCAGCGGAGGGTGAGACAGGTGCTATGCCAATTTCGGCAAAGCCACACGGGAAAAAGCCGCCGTCGCGAGCTCACTCCTGCCGCTCCACCGATTCTGCCGCAGGCTGCAGCCTAGAGCAGAGACGCTTCGCTCGTGCTGCGCGGCATTGTGACGAGGGGCAGACGGACGGAGGATTGCCATCCTCGCTAGAGGAAGGACAGCGCGGCGCTTCGCTGCGGGCGATACATCGGCAGTGGCTATACCCTTGACGCACTAACTGAGCGAACGGCGACACTGCGCACGGCGCGTGGCGTCGATGCGCTTACGAGGGGTAAATAGGATGAAGCGATGGATCATCAGGGGCTGTGTTCTTTGGACTGCTGCTTTTTGCTGCACCGGTTTCTGCTGCATCCGTGACCGTTGATGTGACGGGCGATGTGCGGTCTGTGCTACTCGCGGCAGCGGCGCATGGGGAATCTGCCGCTCATCGTCGATGATATGCGTGACGGGGACGGTAACGGCGCATCATACGGGCGAGGCGGAGGTGCTGCACCTCGTGCCGCCGCTGCGCAGGATCCAACATGACGGCATGGGGATGTGGCTGGTCGTCGGCACAGAGGTGCGCGATGCACACGTCGCGTTCATACCTATGTCGTCCGCTATGCTGATCCCGAGGAACTCGCCCATGCGGCAAATTTATCCCTCACGGGTGAAGGAAAACGCGCAATCGTGTCGACATAAAGATACGAGCGAAAATGGGACTCGGATTCCGATGCGCCGCGCGTGTCCTTGTGGATACGGCGACGAATACGCTTCTCTTTTTACGGGTACGGCGTCGGAGGCTCGTGCCGTGCGTGAGGATCGTTTCTGCACTCGACACGGCACCGCGTCAGGTGTCAGCCAGGCGCGTGTTGTTGCCGTCTCAAGCGGGCGGCAAAGAACTCGGCATCGACTGGTGCATGGTCATCTCTGCCGCAGTGCCGGACGTCTCACGCGATGTGTCGGGCGGCTGGCACGTCAGCGGACGCAATGCGGGGATGGATGGTACGAGTGCCCAGAATCATACGCTTTGGACGCGGACCCGAGGCATGCCACGTATGAGTTCTACTACACGGCGGCGATCCGCGCGCACTCGTCTCGGAGGGCAGGGCAAGATGCTTGCCCGTCCAAATGTGACGACCGTGCAGGGGCGTGAGGCGCTGATCAATATCGGTGCGGGTACCCGTGCCGGTCGTGACGACATCGAATAATGTCGATGACCGGCATCGAGTACCGCGGGCGAGGCGATTGTCCACGCTATACGCCGCGCGTCACGGCAGATGAGCAACGCTCGTCGCGCGCGTGCACACAGAGGTCAGTACGCCCGTTTTCGTTGACGATCTGAAGGCGTATCGTTTCCAAAAGCGGAGCGCGGACACCACGGTCCGCCTGAAAAACAGCGAGACAATGGTGATCGGCGGGCTCGATTGACAGCGACGAGTCGCGTACGCTCGCAAAGATTCCGTTTCTTGGCGACCTCGCCGCTCTTAGGGGCATTCTTCCGCACGGTACGGACGAGCAGAAATGAGACGGAACTGATGATTTTCTCACAGCACATGTGTTGGACGAGTGATGAAAATACGACGGAAAGAGGAGATCAAGGGTGGCAATCAGAATACTCTTAGCAGACGACCACGCGCTCTTGCGGCAGGATCAAGCGCGTACTGAATTTTTGAAGACGATCTCGAGGTCGTCGGAGAAGCGAAGGACGGGCAGGAAGCACTGGCGCGCACGCTCATGCTCAAACCCGACATCCTCCTGCTCGATATCAATATGCCGGGGCTGACGGGGCTGGACGTGACAGAAAGGCAGCTGAAGCAGGCGCGTGCACGCGTGAAGATCATCCGCGCTCACGATCCACGACAGTGATAACTATGTGCTCGAAATGTTGAAGAACGGGGCACTCGGCTACCTGCTCAAGGACATCGAACCGAATGTGCTCATCAAGGCAATCCACATGGTCAACGAGGGCAATCCTTCGTCTATCCGAAGCTCGCCGAGCGTCTCTTTGGCACGCCCGCGATCTCGGGCGATGTCGGGCGCATGGCAAAGGAAATCTGGGACGAGAGCCGTGGAGAACGCCTCACCCGCGTGAAATGGACGTGCTCGGCTGCATTGCAAAAGGCCTGTCGAATCAGGGACATCGGCAAGGCGCTGGGGCTCTCGAAAAAGACGGTCAAGAACCACCTCACGAGCGTCTTTCACAAGCTGAAGGTGAATGATCGCACGCAGGCACTCGTCTACGTACTGAAGAATAAAATCGTTTCGTTGGAGTAAAAATATGCACGCACTCGTAGGAGCAGCGTGCCTTTTTCTCATTCGATGGAGAGAAAGGAAATATGTATATCAGACTCAGTACGCGGAGAACCAAGGCGTATTATCAGGAGATCATGGCACAGGCGATGGCAGAAACAGATCATCTGCGGAAGATGTCTCCTGAGGTTGCCTTGTATGAGGTGATTTACGCGCAGCTGATGGATCTGAAAGAACAGGTGATTGACCGCGGCATGGTGATTCCCAGATCCAGTTCTCTACAAACGATATTCCTTGAGGCACAATCGCTGTAAAAATTTCGACGAGGAACATGATCCATACGCGCAGAAACTCTGTGACTGTTATGGCGGAGCTCTTGACTATCATAAGATGCCGTGATAAATGAGAAAAATTATCATTGATATTGACGTAATTATCTGATATACTTCTCATAGAGAGGTGATGCTATGTCAGATGTTTTTGAGGGGCTTATGATCCCCTTTCTCAGGACGGCACTCGGTGCCGGATGTGTCTTCTTCCTGAAGGATACACTCAACCGCAGCGTGCAGCGTGGGCTGACGGGCTTTGCTGCGGGCGTCATGGTGGCGGCATCGGTCTGGAGCCTTCTCATCCCTGCGATGGAGGGTTCTGCTGATCTCGGCAGTTTGCCTCTGTTCCTGCCGTCGTCGGCTTCTGGGCGGGGACGCTTTTTCTCCTCGTCCTCGATCACATTATTCCGCATCTGCACTGATGCGCAGCGGGCGGAGGGCGCACAACCGCCTTTCGCGGACGACGATGCTCGTCCTCGCCGTGACCCCTGCACAATATCCCCGAGGGGATGGCCGTCGGTGCGATCTACGCGGGCTGGCTGAGCGGGCAGCGAGGGCATTACGGCTGGTGCTGCGCTCGCGCTCTCCCTCGGTATTGCCATCCAGAACTTTCCGAGGGGCGATCATCTCGATGCCGCTGCGTGCGGCGGGGATGGGAAAGTGGCGCGCCTTTGCGGGCGGCGTCCTCTCGGGGCAGTCAGGAGCCGATCGGCGGCGTGCTGACCGTGCTTGCAACGGCACTCATCGTGCCCATTCTGCCCTATGCACTTTCCTTCGCGGCGGGCGCGATGATCTACGTCGTGGTGGAGAACTGATTCCGGAGATGAGTGAGGAGAGCACTCGGACATTGGCGTGCTCTCGTTTGCAGTGGGCTTTACGCTCGCATGATGATGCTCGATGTCGCGCTCGGATAAATACGCACTGAGAAAAAGAGCCGACAGGGTGGTCGGCTCTTTTTCCTGGAAAGGGATGCTCGCAGGTTGAGGATACCTGCGGCAGAAAATGGGATGTAAGGATTTTTGCCTTACAAATAGGAACGCAGGAAACGTTCCCATAGAGGGATGATCAACGGGGGAAAGATGTCAGGGGAGGACGTTTCGTATTCCCCGTTGACACTTCGTATTTTATCATATTTTTGTTTGAAAATTTTTGTAACCTAGGGTCACACAATAGAAAAATATACACTAATAATATCAAATACGTGTCGTTTATTCTTGCATCAAGATTCTTCTGAGTGTTTTTCGTGCTTTCCTAAAAAGTTTTAGGAAGTTCCGGCATGAGGTGCTACTGCATTGATTTTTGGCAGAAAGAACGTATAATATCACGAGAAGGATGCGCCTGGGAATTGGCGTATTCGGAAGGGTATCCTTTCGTTATGGTGATGAGGAGGAATTTTTCATGCGTGATTATTTAGAATCGCTCCAGGTCATCGGTCGTGAGATCATCGATTCGCGCGGCAATCCGACGGTCGAGGCAGGGGTCGTTCTCGAGGGACGGCACGATTGGCCGCGGTGCTTCTCCTCAGGTGCATCCACGGGGCGAGTTCGAGGCACTGGAGCTGCGTGACGGCGACAAGTCGAAGTTCGGCGGCAAAGGGGCGTCTCGAAGGCGGTTGACAACGTCAGCAAGAAGATCGCTCCTGCACTCCTCGGCCTCGAGGGCGAGCGACATCTATGCCGTTGATCAGGCGATGTTCGACGATGGATGGCACGAAGACAAGTCGAAACTCGGTGCAAACGCGATTCTTGCTGTTTCGATTGCAGCATCGGATGCGGCGGCAAAGAGTCCGAGGATATTCCGCTCTACCGTTTCTTCGGCGGGCTGCAGGCGAATGTCCTGCCCGTTCCGATGATGAACATCCTGAACGGCGGCGCATGCGACGAACTCTGTCGATACGCAGGAGTTCATGATTATGCCGGCAGGCGCACCGACGTTCCGCGAGGCACTGCGCTGGTCGACGGAGGTGTTCCATGCGCTGCGGGCACTCCTCAGAAGGAAGGCAAGACGACGGCGGTCGGCGACGAGGGCGGCTTCGCTCCGGATCTCGACTCCGATGAGGACACGATCGAGCACATCCTGAAGGCGATTGAGAATGCCGGCTACAAGCCCGGACAGGATTTCGTCCTCGCGATGGATGCGGCTTCCTCGAGTGGAAGGATAAGGAGAAGGGCAGAGCTTCTATCATCAGCCGAAGTCCGGCAGAAGTTTACGTCGGATGATCTCATCAAGCATTGGGGTCGCTCATCGACCAGTTCCCGATCTACTCGATCGAGGACGGTCTCGACGAGGAGGACTGGGACGGCTGGAAAGCGATGACGAGGCACTCGGACGCCAGGTCCAGCTCGTCGGCGACGATCTCTTCGTCACGAACACGGAGCGCCTGAAGAAGGGCATTGAGCTCGGCGCAACGAACTCCATCCTCATCAAGCTGAACCAGATCGGCTCGGTCTCCGAGACGGCAGGGCGATCAAAATGGCGCATAAGGCGGGCTATACGGCGGTTACGTCGCATCGTTCGGGCGAGACCGAGGACACGACGATCGCCGATCTCGCTGTTGCACTCAACACGGCTGCAGATCAAGACGGGTGCACGTCCCGTTCGAGCGTGTTGCGAGTACAACCAGCTCCTGCGCATCGAGAGCAGCTCGGCGCAAAGTGCGGTCTATCCGGGCAAACGCGCGTTCAACTCACGAAGTAAGAAGATCCTTTGCGGATACAAAAATCCCCACCCTAGGGGTGGGGATTTTTGTATATGTCGCTGTCCCTAAAGTACCTGTACGATGTCCACGGCACTCTTGCGCTCCTTGTGGCGTGGGGAGGGACACCCTTTTCCGTCGGATAGCCGACAGGGAAGAGCGCGATGAGGTTGTAGCCCTCCGCGACGGGGAACAGCTCCTTGAGTTTCGGCGTGTTGAACTTGCCAACGCCATGTTGCGCGCAGGCCTTCGTTGTGGATGGCGAGCATGATATGTGTCGCGACGATGGCGGCGTCCACATCGGCAAAGTTCAGATCGTCGTCAGGGGCGCACCCACGCCTCGTCCACCTTGCGCGATGACGAGAAAGACGCCGGCACCGAAGGTGTAGCTTGTCGTCTCGGCGAGCTTTGCACGCGCGGCAGGGGCTTTCGATGGCCCAGATCTTGAACGGCTGGCGATTGACGGCTGTGGGGCGACACGTGCCGCCTCAAAAATACGGTTCATGGATTCGTGCGGGATTTCCTTGTCGGAAAGGGCACGGCAGGAAAAGCGTTCGCGGATGAGTTCGTTAAATTCCATGGTGATCCTCCTTTTCATCGATGATTTCATTATACCATAGTTGCGCCACAAATATGCTTTTTGTTAATTTGGAATCGCTGATAAAATGAAGTCTGCCAGATTGGCGTAGATTTTTGTCCGAACAAGGTGGAAAACCGGACGCATAGCAAAGGCTATGTGGAGGATTTTCCGCCGAAGTGCGGGCGAAAAAGATGCGTCAAGATGGTAGTGCTGAATTTATCAGTGCTTCCTTTACTCCTTACGGTGGCGTGACGGACTACACATAGGAGTTGACGGCAGCGGGAATGTGTCATATAATAGAAACAGAAAAGGTGCTGCCGGTAGACGGTCAGCCCCAACCTAGATTTGAGTTAAGAAAACCCGCCTACGATTGGATGCCGGAGGCGGGGTTTCTTACTGCTAATGCAACGATACAAATCGTCACCATGAATACTAACGCCAAAAAGTCGTATAGTTCCATAGGCTTCGCCCCCTTTCAGGGGCTAAGATTGACCGCCTACCGTCTTGGCAGCACTTAAGGAATCGCTGATAAAATGAAGTCCGTCAGATTGGCATAGATTTTTCGTCCGATTGAGGCAGCAAACCGGACGCATAGCGAGAGAGCTATGTGGAGGATTTGCTAACGAAAAGCGGGCAAAAAAGATGCGCTAAGATGGCGGTGCTGAATTTATCAGTGCTTCATAAAAGGCGATTATATCATATATGACAGCTCTGCGCTGTCTTTTTGTTGGAGAGGAGGGATATACTGGATTTACGTATCTATATCATGGGTTCATTCCGTCGCTCCTCTGCCCCAAATAGCTTTCAGCAGAAAATAAGAATGTCATGATATAGTGTCAATCAAAGGGAGTGATCGGATGCGAAAGAAAATTCTCGCAGTATGCTTCGCCTTGGTGATCGGAGGCGGGCTGCTGCTTTCGCCGATGCGCGCGGAGGCGATTGATGCTGGGGATTGCGGCGCAGGCACTCGGCGTGCTCGGCGCGTACCACTCGGCACTCGGTGCGGTGCTCGCGCTCGGCAACGACGTTCACGCACAGCATGAGAGCGAGCGACAGGATATAGAGGAAAATGGACGCGCACGAAATGCACGCGATATTGCACTGGTCGATCATGTGATGCAGCGGCTCGTGCGGGACGGAGACTATGTGCTCCGTGTGAACTCCCTTCCCTTTGTATGGGCGGTGAACGACAGTCCCATCTTTAACGCGGCGTGCTATCCGACGGACTATGTGAGGCATCAACCGCGGGCTGATCCGTGGGCTGAACGGCGGCGAGGATGAGCTCGCGGCGGTGCTCGAGGCATGAGATGACGCACGGTATTCGCCAGCTAGCGCACACAACTACGCGAAAGGCAGCGGCCCAGTACTATGGACTGAGTTTTTCTCAACATGGATGCGGGGCTGATGGACTGGAACAAAGCTCAACGCACTCGCGGGCTACTCCATTGCCAAAAATATCACTCTGCCCACAGAGTACGAGGGCGGACGAGGGCGGCTTCCACATCATGACGAGTGCGGGGTTTAACCCCGGCGGCGGAGCAGCGGCGATGGCGCGCATGGGCTACTATCTGACGTATGTGACCCAGGATCTGCGCGAGTACCAGAATCAAAGGACAAGGATCTCCCGCAGGGCGATTTCTCCGATCATCCTGCCACAGAGCGGCGTGAGGCAAAGCTCGCGGAGCTGCTCACGGCATACAGTGCGGGGCACGTGACGGTGACGGATCGGCGGACGGTCTGCATCGATGGCACGCCGCTCCTCACGGCGACGCAGACGGATGAGGACTACGACAACAGTCCCGGAGAACGCCTATCTCGCTGCAGGCGCACTTGCCCGTGCCTTCCACGACTATGATACGGCAGCGGACTGGGGGCTCGCTCTGACGCGCGGCGGTGGTGTGATCGATGCGCGGCGACGCCGGATCAATGCGGCACTCCTGCCCCTAGTGGAGAAGGCCAAGGCGGGGGCACAGCTCATCGCTCTCGTTGGGGATGCGTACGCCGGAGAGCGGCAGAGCGGTGCACGGGAGAAGCTACGCAGCACGGAGCGAGGCGCGTGCTGCGGAACGCGAGGCGGAGCATGCGGCAGTTGAGGGCCGCCGATGTGAAGGCGATAGATAAAAATACGCGAGAACAGCGACGCCTACAGTGACTATGGCGACGGGACGCGTGCCCTCATGTTGATGGCGCGTGTCTTCGGTGCGGCGCACGACGACAAGCCCGCCCTCAGCTATGTCATTCGTGCGCGTGCCTATGCTGTGCTGGGCGACGCTGACCGCGCCCACGCCGATGCCGACCGTGGTGTCGCCGATGCTCCGACGGACGTTCTCACATGGGTCAACCGTGCGGATGTACGGCGCATGCTCGAGTGAGCGTGACGGCGCACTCGCCGACGCATTGAAGGCGATCGAGGTGGATGCAAAGAGCCCCTATGGGTATCTGATCGCCGCAGAAATCTACGATGAGATGGGCAACGGTGATGCGGCAGAGGACTACTACAAAAACTCTATGCGATCGAGGCCGAAGGCGGTCTCCGCATCCCCGACAGCTATTTGGAAAAATCGATGCGCGTGCCTACAAGGAACGCAAAAAGGCAGAAGAAGAAGGCGAGGGAAGCAGAGGCGGAGCAGAAAAAGGGAGAGTGGGATGTAAGAAGCGGCTGCTGTACGTATAATTTCTTCGTACAGCAGCCGCTGTTTGACTATCATATTTCTTTTTCCCCATGTGTTGCCAGATGGTATAGCAGAGTGCGGCGACGATGATGACGACCACATCCACGATGCGGTAGGTGAATGCATAGCCATAGCGTGACGGCGACGATGCCGAGCCCTGCGGCAGCAAGTCCGACGCTGATGTCGAGCGACCAGAAGTAGGTCGCCGTAGCGACACCGGCACGCGATGCGGGGACACTGCGCACGGCGAGCGTCTGCAGCGCAGGCGTGACTGCGCCGAACCCTGCGCCGAGGAGCAGGGCTGCACCGATCAGTCCCGTGAGCCCCGTGATACTTCCGAGGAGCGCCATACCCACGGCAAAGAGAAGCACTCCGGGGTAGACCGTATAGTTCGGCCCCATGCGGTCAAAGATGCGTCCGACAAAGGGGCGTGTCACGAGAATCGCTCCCGCATAGCAGGCGTAGAAGAGGCTCGTCTCTGCCGACAGCCCGAGACTGCGCGTATAGAGCGGGATAAAGGTGAGCACGCTGCCGTAGGCGAAGAGAAATCCCGCGATAAGGGCGGGCGCGAGCGCGCGTCGTTCGATAAACGTCTGGACGGAGAGGCGGCGTCGTGCACCCTGTGGCAGAATGACGGCAGCGGGCAGACGCATCGTGCTCATCACGATGGAGAGCGCGGCGAGTACGCTGAGTGCAGCGAAGAGCGCCGTGCTCGAAAAATGCTCCATGATGAGCAGACCGACCATGGGGCCGACGACCATCGCGAGGTTGGTGGAAGAGCAAAGTAACCGATGCCCTCACCCTTGCGCGATGGCGGGAGGATCAGTGCCGCGAGCCGCCACTGTCGTTGTCGCCACGGCGAAGATGACGCCGTGGAGGAGGCGCAGGCCGTAGAGCATGGAGATCGCCGAGGCGACGAGGGAAGAGTGCCATAACGATGAGAGAACAGGACACTGATGACGATCGCGAGGCCGTCGCTTGTTGACGGCGTCGATGAGAATTCCCGCACAGGGGCGCGCAGCGACTGTACCGATCTGGAAGAAGGTCATGGCGAGACCGGCCTCGACGTCACCGCCTCCGTACTCCTGCATCATGACGATGGGGAGTGCCGCGATCATTGCGTATTGGGTCAGATAGATGAGGGAAGCTGACGAGGCTCATGCCGAGAAATTCGCGCGTCCAGAGTGCTTCCTTTACTGCCGGTTCGTTCATGCCATCATCCTCTTTATCTGTGAGATACCATATCTGTCCAGAAACGCAGCTTGCTTTTTTCTATCTCTATGGTAGAATGGCGTGAGTTTTGGACGTTGCAGCGAAATGGGGAGCATCATGGGGATACGAGGAAAAAAAGATTGGGATGCGCAGAAGTGCACGCGGCACGCGCCTTCTTCTTCATCGGAGGCTTTGGCACAGCGACGTGGGCGCCGCTCGTTCCGCTCCTGCGCGAGCGGCTGATGGTGAGGGGACGATGTGCTCGGGATGCTGCTGCTCTGCATCGGTGTCGGCTCGCTCCTGACGATGCCGCTCTCGGGTGCACTCGCCATGCGGCTCGGGTGTCGTCGCGTCGTCATGACGGCCTCGATTCTCTTTGCGGCAATTCTTCTGCTCGTCTCATGCGTGGACGCACTTTCGCTTGCCGTGCCGATCGTACTTATCTTCGGTGCGGTGATGGGCTGCATCGACGTCGTGGTCAACATCGTCGCCGTACTGGTGGAAAAAGGGAATCGGGCGGCGCATCATGGGTGGAATGCACGCGTTCTGGAGCCTCGGCGGCTTCGCCGGTGCGGGACTTTACGGCGTATGGGTCGGGCTGCTGGGTCTCACGCCATTTCAGTCGACGGCGATTGCGGCGGGGCTCATCCTCCTCCTGACAGCGGTGTACGGACGCCATCTGATTCCGTATGGCGGGGGCGGCGGCGCACTGCTCGCACTGCCACGCGGCATCATTGTCTTTGTCGGCATGACGGCGTTCATCGCCTTCCTCAGCGAAGGGGCGGTCATGGACTGGGGCGGTGTCTACCTGACCACCGTGCGCGGCATGGATCTCGCGCTTGCGGGCACGGGCTATTCCGTATTCTCCGCCGCGATGCTCACGATGCGTTTTCTCGGCGACCGCGTCGTCCAGCGCATCGGCGCGCTTCCCGTTGCCGTCGGCGGTGCACTGCTCGCGTTCGGCGGGATTCTGCTCGTCATGTTTGCGCCCGTAGATGCGCTGCTCTATGCCGGCTTCTTTGCCATCGGCATCGGGAGCGCGAACATCGTGCCCGTCTTCTTCTCCCTAATGGGGCGGCAGAACGTCATGCCGGTCAGTGCGGCGGTCTCCGCCGTCAGCACCATGGGGTACCTCGGTATTCTCGCGGGACCTGCCGCCATCAGATTCGTCTCCTCACTCACAACGCTGCAGACGGCATTTTGCCATGCTCGCTGCGCTCAGCATCCTGCAGGGCAACGATCGGGTTCTATGTGTTCAAACGGATCAAATAAATGGATACAAAAAACGCCATTTCGTATGGAATGGCGTTTTTCTATCCTTACTGTGCCAGCGCGTTGACCTTCTTGGCAAGGCGTGACTTCTTGCGTGCTGCAGCGTTCTTGTGGTAGACGTTGTTTGCAGCAGCCTGGTCGATGGACTTGTATGCTGCGACGAGGAGGGTTTTCGCCTCATCTGCGTTGCCGGCAGCAACAGCATCGTTGACGCTGCGGATGGCACGGCGGACGCGCGTCTTTTCTGCAACATTGCGTGCATGGCGCTTGGCGTCAGATTTTACACTCAGAATGGATGCCTTAATGTTTGGCAAATCGTTCACCTCCTCAATGAAAAATGTACTGCGTCATTCTATCACACGGACAAATAAAATGCAATATTTTTTTCGGGACGCTTTCGGGACAATCGCCTTGGGCGTTGTATTCATTTTATTATTGTTTCTGCGCTTGCCATTACAACCATCATATATTATAATCATGCTACGATAAATGATGTAGATAGGGGCGAGATGTCACGCATTTTCAAAAATTTTTTGAAAATTGAAAGAAAAAGGCAGGGAAATTTCTTTTCGTGTATCGAATACCTAACCTATGAAACAATAAGCAGGGGGAGAAAACACGAAAGAGAAATGCGTGGGAAAGAAGCTGAAATGTGTTGTAAATCGGCAGAAACATGGCGTGTCGAACAAGTGCACCATAGACTTTGTCGATCAGCCATTGCATACATGGTGGGGATACCGCCCGGTATCCGTGAGGGAGAATGTCCTATGAGAAAGATTGAATGCTTGGCAATGATTCTGGCAGGCGGGCAAGGCAGCCGCCTCGGCGCACTGACGAAGCGCGTCGCAAAGCCCGCTGTTCCGTTTGGCGGGAAGTACCGCATCATTGATTTTCCGCTGAGCAACTGCGTGAATTCCGGCATTGAGCGCGTCGGCGTGCTGACGCAGTATCGTCCGCCTGAGCTGAACCAGTACCTCGGCTCGGGCAGTGCATGGGATCTCGATAAGCGCGACGGCGGACTCTTCGTGCTGCCGCCGTATGCACGCGAGAAAGGGGCGAACTGGTATCGTGGCACGGCGGATGCCATCTATCAGAACCTTAACTTCATTGATATGTCGGATCCCGACTATGTGCTCATTCTCTCGGGCGACCACATCTACGATGGACTATGCGTGGATGCTCGAGCAGCATAAGAAGACGAAGGCAGAGGCGACCATCGGTGTCTTTGAGGGTACCATGGGATGAGGCGCCGCGCTTTGGCATCATGAACACGGACGAGACCGGACGCATTATCGAGTTTGAGGAGAAAGCCTGCGAAGCCGAAGAGCAATCTCGCGTCGATGGGCATCTATATCTTCAGCCGCGACTATTTGGAGAAATATCTCACGGCGGACGCGAAGTGAGACATCCAGCCACGACTTTTGGCAAGGACATCATTCCGAAGATGCTGACGGATGGCGGACGCCTGTATTCGTACGCATTCAGCGGATACTGGAAGGATGTCGGTACGATTGAGAGCCTCTGGCGAGGCAAACATGGATCTCCTGCAGGACGAACCTCCGTTTGAACTGTCGGGCAAGTGGCGCATCTACTCATTCAATCCGTCGATGCCGCCGCAGTTCGTCGGCAAGGAAGCGTATCGTGCGCTCGATGATCAGTGAGGGATCGATGATCCTCGGAACAGTCGAGAACTCCGTGATCTTCCCGGGCGTGCATGTTGCCAGGGGCGCTGTGGTACGCAACTCCGTTCTCCTGCCCTCGGCACGCGTCGGCGCAGATGCGGTGGTGGACTACGCCATCTTGGCACAGAACGTCACGGTCGACGCAGGTGCACGGGTCGTCGGTGAGCAGTCACAGATCGCCGTGATCCCCGAGGGAGACGGTGACAGCTGCAGAGTGAGCAACAGGTCGGCTGAACTGCGGTGAATGGAAAAGGTGAGACGATGAACACTATCATGGGATTGATCAATCTGCAGGAGGACGGTTCGCTGATTCGTGAACTTGCCGACCGCCGTGCGGTGGAATCCATTCCCTTTGCCGGACGATACCGCCTGATTGACTTTTGCCCCTGTCGAGCATGGTCAATTCCGGCATACACAAGGTGGGCGTGATGCTCCCCGATGAGCCGCGCTCTGTCCTCGATCATCTGCGTTCCGGCAAGGATTGGGATCTGGCACGCCGCCACGACGGGCTCTTCTCACCTTCCTGCGGTGCCCGATGATACGCAGCAGCGTAAAGGGCGATCTCAAGAATTTCTATCATAATCTTGACTTTATCGAGCATGCCTCGGCAGACTATATTCTGCTCGCAAACGGCAGTTTCGTCTACAAATGTGGACTTTGACAAGGTGCTGCGCTTCCATCAGAATACGGGCGCGGATATCACGCTCTGTCTCGCATACGACTGAGGGATGAGAACACGGGCAGTAATGTGGTTCTTGAGACAGCGGAGAACGGGCTGATTCTCGATATTACTGAAAAAGCCTGTCGCCTACGAGGGGAATGAAGGTCTCCATGGGCGTCTACCTGATGGAGAAGGCCGTCTTTGTCGAGTGCGTCCGCTATGCCTACGAGCATGGCGGGCAAATATTCCTGCTCGACGGTATCATCCGCCGCGCTGCGAACTACACGATGTTTGCCTACGCCCACGACGGCTATATGGCACATGTGGACTCGATGTCCACATACTATCGTGCGAACATGGGAGATCCTCGATCCGTCGGTCTGGGAGGAGCTCTTCATGGGTGAGCGCCCGATCTATACGAAGATCGAGGACGGCGTCCCCGTCGAGTACAAGGACACGGCGAAGGTGGAGAACTCTCTCGTTGCAAATGGCTGCGTCATACGCGGCGAGGTGGAGAATAGCATCCTGTTTCGCGGCGTGACCGTCGGGCGCAGGGGTGAAGATCCGTAACTCGATCATCATGCAGAGATGCGACATCCAGAATGGCGCACTCGTCGAGAACGTCATCTGCGATAAGAATGTCGTCATCACGGCGGACAAGTGGTTGAAGGGAGCCACGGAATACCCGCTCGTGATACGAAAGAATGCGACGATATAGGCGTATAGGATTTGTCAGAAGCCGCTTGCGGCTTCTGGTTTGCTGGGGATGCCTGCCGCTGGCAGGAAGCGGAATAAAGGGAACTCTCGGGGCGTTGGAAAAGGAGTGGACGTTTTTGGCACATAAGGAAAAGATGGTAAGACCCGCAGGGAAGTCTTACGAAACGATGAAGAAGATCCTGAAGAGCCGCTTTATCACAACGGCGCACGTTCTCTTTGGACGGGGTCTCGACGAGCTGACCGAAGCCGAAATTTACAAGACTGTTGCGACGACGGCGAAGCAGTCCATTTCGGACAACTGGATCAAGACGAATCGGCAGTACATGCAGAAGCGCGTCAAGCAGATCTACTATTTTTTTCCGTTGAGTTTCTGCTCGGTCGGCTCCTGCGCTCCAATCTCATCAATCTGGGCATTGAGGAGGCGATGAAGGAGGTCCTGCAGGAGTTCAATTTGAAGCTCTCGGACGCCTACGAGGAAGAGCCGGATGCGGGGCTCGGCAACGGCGGTCTCGGTCGTCTCGCTGCCTGCTTTTATCGACTCGCTCGCCGCACACCGTCTGCCGGGGACATGGCTGCACCATTCGCTATCAGTATGGTCTCTTTGAACAGAAGATCGTCGGCGGCAATCAGGTGGAGCTGCCTGACAACTGGCTGCGCGACGGCTTCGCGTGGGAGTACCGCAAGCCCGATAAGTCTGTCGATGTGAAGTTCTACGGAAATGCCTACATGCGTGAGGGTGGACGGCAAGCTGGAGCTCGTCCGCGAGGATCCCGATGATCGTCATGGCGGTTCCGTACGATGTGCCGATTGTCGGCTACCACGATGCGACGGTGAACACGCTGCGCATGTGGAACGCCGAGGTCAATCGCGACTTCTCCGACTACGGGACACTGACCCGGGGAGCAGATCCACCAGCGCAATCAGTATCGGGACTTTGTCGAGTCGATCACGCGTTATCTCTACCCCGATGACAGCACGTTCGAGGGGCGGCGGATGCGTCTCATTCAGGAGTATTTCTTCGTTTCGGCAGGGCGTGCAGAGCATCGTCCGTCACTACAAGAAAACGGGCATGAGTATCTACGACTTTGGCAGAAAGATCGGCATCCACATCAACGATACGCATCCCTGCACTCTGCGTGGCAGAGCTGATGCGTGTGCTGGTCGATGACGAGGAGCTGACGTGGGGAGGATGCGTGGGCGATTACGCGCGACACCATCGCCTATACGAACCACACGATCATGCCCGAGGCGCTGAGACGTGGAGCGTCGATATGTTCCGTCCCGCTGCTCCCGCGCATCTACATGATCATCGACGAGATCAACCGTCGCCACCTGAGGAGGTGCGCCGCCGCTATCCGGGCGACGAGGAGAAGGTACGTGCCCTCTCCATCATCCAAGACGGCGTCGTACACATGGCGCGGCTCTCCATTGTCGGCGGGCACAGCGTCAACGGTGTGGCGAAAGATCCACACGGACATCCTCAAATCGACGACGCTGCATGACTTCTACGAGTACACGCCGCGCAAGTTTCAACAACAAGACGAACGGCATCACGCACCGCCGCTGGCTGATGGGGGCAAACCCCGAGCTGACTGCTCTGATCGACGAGTCGCTTGGCTCGCGCGTATGGCATCGCCACCCGGAGCAGATGGACGGACTGCATCCATTCGTCGAGGATGCGCATTTCCGCAAGCGCCTGATGGAGATCAAGCATCTGCGCCGCGAGGGCTGGCACGCTACATTGAGGGCGCACAACGGCGTGCGCCTGAATCCGGACTCCATGTTTGACATCCAGGTGAAGCGCATCCACTCCTACAAGCGCCAGCTGATGAATATCCTGCACATCATGTACCGCTACCAGCGTGCAAAGCAGGATAAAAACTATCTCACACTGCCTGTGACCTACTTCTTCGGCGGAAAGGCAGCACCGGGCTACTACATCGCAAAGGAGACGATCCGTCTCATCAATGCCGTTGCCGACCGCATCAACAAGGATCGTTCGCTCAACGACATGATGAAGGTGATCTTCATCGAGAACTTTGGCGTCTCCATCGGCGAGCTGGTCTATCCGGCGGCGGACGTCAGCGAGCAGATCTCGACGGCGTCGAAGGAGGCGTCGGGCACAGGCAACATGAAGTTCATGATGAACGGTGCCATTACGCTCGGCACGCTGGACGGAGCCAACGTTGAGATCCGCGAGGCAGTCGGCGATGAGCACTGCGTCATCTTCGGGCTGCGCGCCGAGGAGGTCATGGACTACTACGCGAATGGTACCTACTCGGCGTGGGATGAGTACCATACCAATGAAAAGGTGCGCAATGTGATGGGGCAGCTCATCGACGGCACCTATGGAGATTTCCGTTCGCTGTATGATTATCTCCCTGCACGCGAACGATGAATTCTTTATCTTGAAGGACTTCAACGCGTACGATGAAGCACGCGTTGAGGTGATGAAGCGGTTCCTTGACAAGGAAGGCTGGGCACGTACGGCGGCGATGAACGTCGCGTACTCCGGCCGCTTCTCGTCTGACCGCACGATTGACGAATACGCACGGGATATCTGGGACATCAAGCCTTTGATCATCTCCTAACAGCGTATTCGGGGGCAAATAGGAGGGGTTTTATGAAGACGTCGGCACTCAGTGAGTTTGATCTTTATCTCTTTCATCAGGGGACGAATTATCACGCACAGGAAATGCTGGGCGCGCACTTTATCGAACGGGACGGCAAACGCGGTGTCCGTTTTACCGTGTGGGCGCCGAATGCAAAATCCGTCAGTGTTGTCGGCGGATTCAACGACTGGGACGCCAATGCCAGCCCATGCAGCGGGTCAGAGACGGTGAGATCTGGGAGACTTTCGTCGAGGGACTCGGCGAGGGCGAGATCTACAAGTACGCCATCGAGCCACAGTGGGGCGGACCGCGCATTATGAAGGCGGATCCCTACGGGTTCTATGCGGAGAAAAACCGCAGACCGCATCCCGTACCTATGATATGAACCACTATGAGTGGAAGGACGCAGCGTGGCAGGAAAAGAAGGCACATGAGTCCTCCTACGAGCGCCCCATGCTCACGTACGAGGTGCACGCGGGCTCGTGGCGGCGCACGCTGGACGGTGAGTATCTCTCCTACCGCGATATGGCGGATCAGCTCATCAGCTATGTCAAGGAGATGCACTATACCCACATCGAGTTTCATGCCGCTCTGCGAGCACCCCTATGATGGGTCATGGGGGTATCAGGCGACGGGTTACTTCGCTGTGACGAGCCGCTACGGCACGCCTGACGATTTCCGCTACCTCGTCGATACCGCCCATGCGAATGGCATCGGCATTATCATGGACTGGGTGCCGGGGCACTTCTGCAAGGATGAGCAGGGACTGCGCCATTTTCGACGGAAAGAATCTCTACGAGGTCCGACAATGAGCAGCGCGCGGAGAACTGGGAGTGGGGCACGACCAACTTTTGACTACGGACGCACGGAGGTGCAGAGCTTCCTCATCTCGAACGCTCTGTTCTGGTTTGAGGAGTTCCACATCGACGGCCTGCGCATCGACGCGGTCGCGAATATGCTTTCACCTCAACTACGGGACGCAAGGACGGCGAGTGGCAGCCGAACAAATACGGCGACACGGGCAATCTCGAGGCGATGGAGTTCCTGAAGAAACTCAACGAGACGATCTTCAAGTATCATCCGCAGGCGCTCATGATCGCCGAGGAGTCCACCTCGTGGCCGCTGATCTCCAAGCCCGTCTACATGGGCGGCATGGGGTTCAACTACAAGTGGAACATGGGCTGGATGAATGACATGCTCGACTACGTGAGCCTCGACCCGATCTACCGCAAGTGGAATCAGGACAAACTCACCTTCTCGCTCATGTACGCATTCTCCGAGAACTTCGTCCTGCCGCTCTCGCATGATGAGGTCGTGCACGGCAAGTGCTCGCTCATCAGCAAAATGCCGGGCGACTACTGGCAGAAATTCGCGGGGCTGCGCGGCTTCTTCGGCTACTGGATGGCACATCCCGGCAAGAAGCTGCTCTTCATGGGCGGTGAGTACGGGCAGTTCATCGAGTGGAACTTCGACGACAGCCTTGACTGGCATCTCGTCGAGCAGTACCCGATGCATACGAAGATGCTCGCATACTCCAAGGCACTGAACAAATTCTACGTCGATAACAAGGCACTCTGGCAGGTCGATTTCGACTGGAACGGCTTCCAGTGGATCGACTGCAACGACAATGAGAACAGCGTCGTCGCCCTCGTGCGGCGCGCCGAAGAGCGCAGCGATTTTCCTCGTCTGCGTCCATAACTTTACCCCCGAGGTGCGTCACGGCTACCGCATCGGGCGTGCCGACGAAGGGGCACCTACGTCGAGGTGTTCAACTCCGATCTGGAGGAGTTTGGCGGGAGCGGCGTCGTCAATGCGGGCGATATCACCAGCGAGGATTATCCGTTCCACGGGCGCGACCAGTCCATCGTCATCACTGTCCCGCCGCTCGCGACGGTGTTCTATCGTCTGAAGGGACAGAGCGGGGCAGGAACGCCGATCAGTGAGACGGTCAAGACCGATGTCGTCGCTGAGCGTCGGCGTGCCGGCGGACGTGGCACGGAGACGGTGGACAAGAAAAAGGTGGCCGTGAAGAAGGCTGCGCCGAAAAAAAGCTGCTGCTAAAGAGGATGCCCTCGAGGCTGAGGCAAAGGCAGCGCCCAAGCGACGCACGGCGACGAAGACCACATCTGCTGCGCCGAAAGAAGCGCACGGCTGCCGCCAAGACGTCAGCTGCTGCAGCGGAGACCGAGGCTGCGCCCAAGAAGCGCTACAGCGACAAAGCGTACGGCGGAAGAAGGATGAGGACGCGGTGCAGACCGTGAAGAAGACCGCATCCGCACGCGGGCGTAAAAACGGCGGTGAAGGACACCGAAACGGGCAAGAAGAAAACGGGTATGACCGCCGCCAAGAAGACCGCGCGCAAGACGGTGCAGGATACGGAGTCCGCGCCGAAAGAAAGCACGCGCCGCCAAGGTATAACCCGCACAGCTCTGCACCGAACACAGGCGGGGATAGAAGAAACGGTCGGATGATTACGGCACCGGCCACATGAGAAGGAGGATATTGGGATGAAGGTACTATATGCAGCATCGGAAGCAGTACCCTTTGTAAAACCGGCGGACTCGCTGATGTGGCAGGATCGCTCCCTCGCCGCCCTCGTCAAGGCGGGCGTGGACTGCCGCGTCATCCTGCCGAAGTACGGGTCGATCGACCCCGCAATCCGCAGCAAGATGAAGCATATCTATGACGGCACGCTCCATGTCGCATGGCGTGAGAAATTTGTTGGCATCGACTCCTACGAGTACGAAGGCGTGACCTACTACTTCGTGGACAACGAGGGAGTACTTTTAACCGCGAGGGCTATTACGGCTACCCTGACGATGCGGAGCGGTTCTCCTTCTTCAGCCGCGCTGTGCTGAATTGCATTCCCGCACTGGGACTTTCAGCCCGACATCATCCACGCCAACGACTGGCACACGGCGCTCATCCCCGTCCTCCTCAAGCTGGAGCATCCGGATGATCCGCGCTATACGAAGATCAAGACGCTCTTTACCATCCACAATCTGCGGTATCAGGGCATCTTCCCGAAAAATGTCATGTCGGATGTGCTCGGGCTCGACTGGAAGTACTTTCAACAACGGGGACTTTGAGTTCTACGATGCTGTGAATTTCATGAAGGCGGGGCTCATCTACACCGACTATATCTCAACTGTCAGCAAGACCTACGCCGAGGAGATCCAGTACGAGTACTACGGGTGAACATCTCGACGGACTCCTGCGCAAGCGTCAGAAGGATCTCTTCGGGATTGTCAACGGCATCAACAACACGATCTACGATCCGAAGACGGACAAGGAGATCTATGTCAACTATGACGTGAAGAGCGCTGCCGAGGGCAAGGTCGACAACAAGGTGCGCCTGCAGCGAGAGCTCGGGCTTGCCGAGTCGCGCCGGACACCGCTCGTGGCGATGATTACGCGACTTGTGCCGAACAAGGGCATCGATCTCATCACGCGCATCATCGACGAGATGCTCGAGCACGAGAATATGCAGTTCGTCCTGCTCGGGACAGGTGAGCACGACTACGAGGAGTGGTTCAAGGAACTGGCGTGGCGGCATCCGACAAAGGCATCGGTCAACATCCGCTTCTCGAATCAGCTGGCACAGCGTATCTATGCTGGCTCGAACATCTTCCTCATGCCGTCAACCTTCGAGCCATGTGGGCTCGGACAGCTCATCGCCATGCGTTACGGCTCGATCCCCGTCGTGCGTGAGACGGGCGGTCTGAAGGACACCGTCATCCAGTTCGACCGTTCCGACCCCGACAAGGGCAACGGCTTCCTCTTCTACGAGTATAACGCGCATGAGATGATGTACGCGGTGAAACGCGCGCTTTCCGTCTACGAGAACCTGCGTGAGTGGCGTCAGCTCGTCTATACGGCGATGAAGAGCGACTATAGCTGGACGCGTTCGGCAGGGGAGTACAAGCAGCTCTACGAGCGCCTTCAAAAAAAGAAATAACAGATTTTAGCTGATTTGTAAGAGTTTTTCCACAAAACCGCTGGTGAATTCGTTTGAACGATAATGAACGATTCGCCGGTGGTTTCTGTGTATAGGAATCGCTGATAAAATGAGGTATGCCAGATTGGCGTAGATTTTTGTCCGATTGAGGGCAGCAAACCGGACGCATAGCGAGGGCTATGTGGAGGATTTGCTAACGAAAAAGCGGGCGAAAAAAAGATGCGTCAAGATGGTCGTGCCGAGTTTATCAGTGCTTCCTATAACCAAGAGGAAAGGAGGCACTATGCTGGAATCCTATCAGGTAGAACATAATTCGCAGAACATCTACTTCCGCTCCATCGTCGGCGCGGCGGAGGCGGGGAGCCGGATGCGTCTCGGCCTGCAGCTCCGCACGGGTGAGCCGGTGCGGCAGGTGCTCCTGCGGCTTTGGCAGGGATCAGGCGGGGGAGCAGCTCGTCACGCTCGTGTCGCATGATGCGAATGCCGCGCAGCGGTTCTACACGGCGTGGATCGAGCTGCCGGATCACGGCTGCCTTCTCTGGTACTACTTCATTATCACGATGGAGAGCGGCACGTATTTCTATGGGAACAACGCGGAGATGCTCGGCGGCGTCGGCGCACTCTATCGCGAGCAGCCGCCCTCCTATCAGGGTGACGATCTACAATCGCGGAGCGCATACACCGGACTGGTTCAAGAACAGCGTCATGTATCAGATCTTCCCCGACCGCTTTTGCGCGCGCGGGGATACCATCGTGCGCAAGAAGGGCGCTGTCATCCGTACGGACTGGACGGACGACCCGATGTATCTCAAGGATCCCGACACGAAAGGAGATCATCGCCTACGACTTCTTCGGCGGAAATCTGCGCGGGGTCATGGAGAAACTCGACTACCTCGAAAAAAACTTGGCATTTCGTGCATCTACTTTCAACCCCGTGTTTGAGTCCGAGAGCAATCATCACTACGATACGGGGTGACTATCATCGCATTGACCCCATGCTGGGCGATATCGAGGATTTCCGCCGTCTCGTCGCGGCGGCACGCGAGCGCGGCATCCGCATCATCCTCGACGGCGTATTCAGCCACACGGGGAGCAACAGCATCTACTTCAACCGTCGGAAGCAGTATGATTCGATTGGCGCATATCAGTCGAAGGAATCGCCGTACTACTCGTGGTACCGTTTTCGCAATTTCCCGAACGAATATGACTGCTGGTGGAATTTTGACACCCTGCCGAACGTCAACGAGACGGATCCGTCCTACATGGACTTCATCATCACAGGGGAGGACAGCGTCCTCCATCACTGGATGAACGAGGGGATCGCGGGCTGGCGTCTGGACGTCATCGACGAGCTGCCGCCGACCTTCTCCAAGACCTTCTTTGCCGAGCTCAAGAAGCGCAGTCCCGATGCGGTCATGATCGGTGAGGTCTGGGAGGATGCGTCGAACAAGGTTGCCTACGGCACGCCGCGTGAGTACCTCTCGGGCAACGAGATGGACTCGGCGATGAACTACCCGCTGCGCAGTACGATGCTGGACTTCCTGACGGGGGCGGCAGACGGTGCGCTGACGGTGCGGCGCATGGCGAGCCAGATCGAAAACTATCCGAAGGAAAAATCTCTACGCCATGATGAACCTCATCAGCAGTCATGACGTGCAGCGCGCTATCACCATCCTCGGCGATGTCCCATACTACGAGGGCATGCCCGCGATCGAGCAGTCGCGCGTGCGCATGACGCTCGATCAGGCGATGCTCGGCATCCGCCGCCTCATCATGGCGACGCTCTGGCAGATGACCTATCCCGGCGTGCCGAGCGTCTACTACGGCGACGAGATCGGGATGCAGGGGTTCAAGGATCCGTTCAATCGCCGTCCCTACGACTGGGAGCATGGCAATCTCGAGATCCGCGACTGGGTAACGCGCTTCATTGCCGTGCGCAACGGGAACGATGCGCTGCGCACGGGCGACATCCTGCCCCTCTACGGGGCGGGCGACGTCATCGCCTACGCGCGCACGATCCGCTCGGGCTACGACGTGTTCAATGAGGAGAAGGAGCCCGGTATCTTTGTCGTGGCGTTCAACCGCAGCCGGACGGAGACGCTGACCGTCGATCTCGACGTGAGCGACTTTGCCTGCGGTGTGTTTCGAGGATGTCTTTAAGCCCTCGCGCACCTACGAGGTCGAGCGCGGGCATCTGCGTGTCCGCATCCCGCCGCTCTTCGGCCTGCTCCTGCGCGAGCGACAGGAGGAGCAGCGATACGAGCGCAAGGCGGGCATCCTCCTGCATCCGACCTCCCTGCCCTCAAAGTACGGTGTGGGCGACTTCGGCAAGGAGGCGTACCGCTTCGTTGATTTCCTCGCAGATGCGGGGCAAAAGGTCTGGCAGATCCTCCCGCTCAGCCCTGTCGGGGAGCAGCTACTCCCCCTATCAGTCCATCTCCGCCTTTGCGGGGAACTTTATGCTCATCGACCCCGAGCCACTCGCTGCGCGCGGCTGGCTGAAGGAGAAAGACCTTTTCCTGCCATACGAGGCGAACTCGGGCTTCATCAACTTTGATCGCGTACGCACGTTCAAGAAGGAGATTCTGGAAAAGGCATTCCGTGCCTTCCGTGCGCAGGGGGCGGCGGATGCGGATTACCGTGCGTTCTGCGAGAAGGAAGCATACTGGCTCGAGGACTATGCGCTCTTTCACGCGGCGAAGAAGGAGTACGGCGGCGCTGCGTGGACGGAGTGGGATGCAGCGATCAAACGCCGTGACCCTGACGCACTCCGCGCGCTCCGTGAGCGGCAGCGCGATGCGATGGAGCTCGACTACTTCAAGCAGTACGTCTTCCATACGCAGTGGAACCGCCTGCACGACTACGCACGCGCGAAGGGAATCGAGATTCTCGGCGATATGCCGATCTTTATCGCGCAGGACAGCGCGGACGTCTGGGCGCATCAGCACCTCTTTGACCTGAACGAGGACGGCACGCCGCACACCGTCGCGGGCGTACCGCCCGACTACTTCGCCGTGAACGGGCAGCTGTGGGGGAACCCGCAGTACAACTGGGACGCCATGGCGGCGGAGAAGTACGCATGGTGGAAACGCCGTTTCCGTAAACTGCGCGAGCAGGTGGACATCATCCGCATCGACCACTTCCGCGGATTCGAGTCCTACTGGTCGGTGGACGGCAAGGCGGAGACTGCGCTTAACGGCACGTGGCTCAAGGGCCCCGGCAAGGCATTCTTCGACGCGATCGAGAGCGACCTCGGCAAACTCAACGTCGTCGCGGAGGATCTCGGCATCATCACGCCCGACGTGGAGCGCCTGCGTGACGACTGCGGCTTCCCCGGGATGCGGATCGTCCAGTTCCTCATCGCAGGAAACAGCTCGGGGCGCATCGGCTTCACAGCGCCCGAGAACAGCATCGTCTACACAGGGACGCACGACAACAACACCACCGTCGGCTGGTACAGCCGCGACATCGACGAGGTGCTGCGCGAATCGCTCGCCAACCTCGTGAGGGACGACCTCCGACCGTCCGCGGACCATCTGCCAGCGTCTCATCAAGGCGGCGTACGCCTCACGCGCCCGCATGGCGATCATCCCCATGCAGGACATCCTCGGGCTCGACGAGCGTGCACGCATGAACACCCCGGGCACCGTCGGGCTCAACTGGCGCTGGTGCCTCAAGAAGGACTACCTCCTCGAGATCGACCCGCAGAAGCTCAAGGCACTCTGCGTTCGTTACCGGCGGTGAGAATAGAGATTGTTGAGCAAATAAAAAGGGCAGCTGCACGTGACGGATATGGTCTTCGTGCCGCGCCCTTTCTTTCTTTTTTCTGCATTTTATGGTATCCTAGAGAGGAAGCAATCACTGTTTTCAGGGGAGGAAGAAATCATGGCAGAGTACACGTACACCGTGGAGAAAGTATGTCCGGTCTGTGGGGAAAAGACGCACGTGACAAAGATGAAGGCACGCCTCATCACGCTCAGCACGGATGAGGATTTCTGCGTTCACTACAAGGACGTCAACCCGTACCTCTATCGTGTCTGGCTGTGCGAGCACTGCGGTTTTTGCGGCGGACGAGAAAGCATTTTGACCCCGCAGCACTCAGCGCGCGTGACAAGGGAAAGGCAAAGGAACTCCTCGAGGGGCGCACGATCAACCTCCCGTACACGGAGGAGCGCACGACAGAGGAGGCAATCCGCGCCTACAAGCTCGGGCTCTTCTTCGCCGAAAAGCTGGGCTGGCCGCTGCAGAAGCAGGCGGGCTACCGCATGGGCATGGCGTGGGTCTACCGCGACACGGAGGAGCACGAGAAGGAGGAGGAGTGTCTGCGGCGTGCGGCGGAGCTCTATGAAAAGTCCGTCATGACGGAGCACTATCCGATCAACGGCATGAGCGACAATATGGCAATGTATATCGCTGGTGCGGCGTACTACCGCATCGGCGACTTTGAGAAGGCGACGCAGATGCTCTCGCGCATCATGGGCGATCAGGAGATTCGCAAGTCCGATGCAAAGCTCTTTGAGCGTGCACAGAATCTCTGGATGGATCTGCGTGAGAAAAAAAGCAGAGGCGGAGAAGGCGAAACTAAATGGCGATAGATATTCCTCCGCAGTGGGTGGAGCAGGTACAGCGCATCGACTGGGGAAGTGTCCGTGCCGCAGTGGCGGACTATGGCCCCGTGCTCACGGTGCTGCGCGATACGTGGGATCGCGAGACGATCAGCGAGATCGCGGACGGGCATCTCTTCGTCCGCGACGCGGTGCTGAACGAGGCGATAGCGCATAACCTAGGAGCGGACGGCACAATCCGCTCCGTAGAGCTCACCTCGCATGAGGATGGGCACCTCGGCATCGTCTGCACGACCGATAAGAAATACAAGCGGATCGAGCTCTCGGGAACGATCAAGGAGTTTGTCCATACGGGGGAGAAGTCCTACGCAGTCTACCATGTGGACAAGAAGAAACTGCCCAATCACGGACTCGTCTCATGGCTCTTTTCACGGCTGTCGCTGTCGATGGTCGAGCGCATGGTCGGACGACTCGATGTGTCGGATCGCATCCCCGTGGACATCAAGGGGAATAATGTCACGGTGGACTTTCACGATGTCCTCGCGGCGTCGCGTCTCGGCACGACGGAGTTCCGCGGGCATTCGCTGCTGAGCATGGTGGAGATCGAGGGCGCGACGGTGAAGGAAGGCGGCATCATGTTTGACACGCGCCTGAACGTGCCCGACGATGTGAAGGATGCGCTGCGTGCTATCTTTGAAGGAAAAAATCGGCTGCGCTGCAGAGCAGTGCAGGAGAAGGAGACGGACATTGATGAGGCGATTGATTCAGCTGCTCTGTATCGCGATGCTAGCCGTATGGATCCAGCCGCAGGCGGCGGACGCGGCAAAGGCGGAGCCCGTGACGGAGAAGATCATCTTCATCCCGCATGACAGCCGCCCGATCTCGAGTACGCAGACGGCGGATGTCGTGACCAAGGCAGGCTACGAGGTCGTCGTTCCGCCGACCGAGCTGCTCGGCAGCCGTGAGGATCTGGGACATCCCGATCAGCTCTGGACATGGGTGCACGAGAATATCGCGCAGCCCGGGGTCAAGGCAGCGGTCATCTCCTCCGATGCGATGGTTTACGGCAGCCTCGTCGGCTCGCGCAAGCACAACGAATCGCGTGCACAGATCCTCGCACGCGCGTCGCGCTTTTACGGAGCTGCACCGTGCACATCCCAAGGTGCCGCTCTACGTCTTTGGCTCGATCATGCGCACGCCGCGCACGGGCGAGGCATCGGGGCATGAGGAGCCGGAGTACTACCGCCGCTATGGGGCGGACATCTTCCGCTATACCCTCCTGCGCGACAAGGAGGAGGTCGAGGGGCTCTCGCGCCGCGAGCGCAAGGGAGTATGAGTTCCTCACGCGCCTCATCCCGAAGGAAGCCCTCACGGACTGGATGGGACGGCGCGAGAAGAACTATGCGGTCAACGAGTTCCTCATCAATCTCATGCGTAAGAATGGAACGTTCCACTACCTCGCGCTCGGACGTGATGATAATGCGCCGTTCTCCCAGACCCATCTTGAGAGCCGGCATCTCGCGGCAGTAGGCGCAGAGCTCGGCAAGACGCGGTTTCAGACGATGGCGGGCATCGACGAGATCGCTCTCCTCATGCTGACGCGCGCCGTGAACGAGCAGCGTCATGAGGTGCCGTTTGTCTTTCGTTCGGTACAACTGGGGACGCGGCGCGGACACTGTGCCTGCGTACTCGGATGAGAAGATCGGCACCTCGATCAACGATGCGATTCTCGCCGCCGGTGGGATGAATGTGCGCGCGCCGGAGAAGGCGGATGTCGTCCTCACGGTGAATACGAACTCCCGACGGGCGCACCTACGAGGCGAATATGCCCATCAATGACGGTACACTACGCGAGGGGTACGACGTATTTTGCCGACATCGTGTCGGACTATGTGACGCGCGGCTATCCCGTCTCGATTGCCGATGTTGCCTTTGCCAACGGCGCGGACAACGCACTCATGGCGGAGCTGCAGCGGCGCGGTCTGCTCTACAAGATTCGTGCCTATGCGGGATGGAATACCCCGACGAACAGCTCGGGCTATGCGCTCGGCGAGGGGATGCTCGTCCGTCACATGAATGCGGATGCCGTCGATCAGCTGCTGACGACGCGCTACCTCGACGACTGGGCATATCAGGCGAATGTGCGCAATACGATTGCACGGCAGCTCACGTGGCTGCGCGGTGACGGATTCTACGGCAGTCTCGGCTCGAAGATGGATGCCGTCTCTGTGCGCTCCACGCGCATGATGAACCGCTTCATCGAGAACAATCTGCCGCCCATGGCGGAGACGAACAGCGTCGTCGTGACATTCCCGTGGAACCGTATGTTTGAGGCGGACATCCAGCCCGAGCAGCAGGGCTTTGCCCATGATTACTTGGAAGGAAGGAAATAATATGTACGGAAAAGCGGATGATCGCGTTCTTTTCGGCATCACCTTCGCGGCGCACGGCAACGGTTGCCCATAAGATCGCCGACGTCACCGGCGCAGATCTCTACGAGATCCGCCCGGTCATCCCCTATACCGAGGACGACCTCGACTGGGACGATAAGACGAGCCGCGTCAACGTCGAGATGCATGACCCTGCCTGCCGCCCCCAGATCGAGGGGGAGCTTCCCGACCTCGCACCGTATGAGACCGTATTCGTCGGTTTCCCGCTCTGGTGGTTCGCCGCGCCGCACATCATCAACACCTTCCTTGAAAGTTACGACCTTACGGGGAAAGACCATCGTGCCGTTTGCTACCTCGGGCGGCAGCTCCCTCGGACAGACTGTGACGCATCTGCGCCCCTCGGCGAAGGGCGCACTCGTCAAGGAGGGGCGGCGTTTTGAGATGGGCGAGACCCCGATGGCGATCAACTCATGGGTCGCGGCCCTTGGGATCTGACATAGAAAAACACGATTGTCGTCGTTGCACGGCAGTCGTGTTTTTACGTGGCTTCATTAACATGAGGCAATCTTTTGAAGTTGTGCGTATAGTGCTGAAATTATAAAAAAACTTTTTGATATCCCCTCGATGCGCAGATCGACATCACTGCTTTCTGTTGCATTTCCGCGTGCGTACGAGCCGAAGAGATAGGCTTTACGTATTGGGTATTTTTCGCAAATAGGGGTAACGCGTTTCCTGATGGCAGCAATAGACAGCATGATGACACCTCCTATATATCATATACTGTTTGTTTTTCTGGTTTCAAGTCAATGTGAAAAATTTTCTTTAGACAGAGTGGGGCTTTATACGATAAAATATAGGAATGTGCGAATGACCGTGTCGTGGTGCGCGCATACGGCTTCTCGACGAAGCTCATGGCGTCGGCGTGTGTGGCAGTACTGATGAAGCGATATGAGGAATTGGTACAGAGAGAAATAGAGGAGGAAAAAGTGATTTCATCTAAGATACGATTCCCCGTCATCTTTGTGGGGATCTTTGTCGCCGCGATTCTTGCGGCACTCTACTTTGCGACCTTTGGGCGCATGGCGAAGGCAGACCCTGCCGAGAGCATCCAGCTCTACTGTGATGCCTTTTGTACGGCAGGATGAGGAGGCTCAGAAGAAACTCACGTCCTACGGTGCACCGACGGATGCGTTCAACATGAAAGCGGCGTTCGCCAATGCCCTCCAGACGGCGGGAGCGAACCTCTCGCCCGAGGAGGCAGCGGAGATCGGTGATGCCTATATGGAGTCGCTGAAAAACGCATCGGTCGAGACCTCTGTCTCAAATCAGGGGAAGGGACAGGCGACGGTCGAGGTGACGGTGACGCGGTTCAACATGATGGCAGCACGCGAGAAGGCGACATCTCTCATGCGTTCCCGTATGAAGCTGAACGGAACGCCCTGAGGAGCTGCGCAAGACAGCCGTCGATGCGACGGCAGATGCCTATCGGGGAACTCCAGCCGATGGGGATGGCGACGTTCTACGTCCCTGTCCGCTACAACGAAAAGACACGCATCTGGGATCCCGCCGACCCCTGTGCAGTTTGGCTTTTGACCCTGTCGAAGCAGACCATGGGCGTAGAGTAGGCGCCCCGACAGCTGCGACAAAAAGCCTCCCCGTCGGTACGGGGGCGATCAACGTCATCCGCGCGTCTGCATCCTATGGATTTGACTTGCGGGACGTTTTCCCATACGACCTGTTATCCAATCAGCTGCGCCCACAGGGCTTGCTTCTGGACAGGTCAGCAGGGGACCGCGTTAGCGGTGGAAGGGGCGCTTGTTGCGATAGAGTCGAAAAATGAGCGATGATTCTTGTCCGATCCGCAGTATTTGAAATGAGACTTTATTGATCGATGGAGGAAAATCGAATGGCAGAGACAGATTGGCAGCATACCGATCAGGTAACGGCAGAAGGAAATCCACGTCGTCCTGAGGGGATGCGGGGCGTGCGATGCTCGCACGGATGAACGAGAGCCATGCGCATCTCGTGGACTGGGGACTGGGGTATCTCGCCCTGCACCCAGCGGATACGGTACTCGACATCGGCTGCGGCGGCGGCAATACGCTCGCGCGTATGGCAGAGCGTGTGACGGAGGGGCACCTCGTCGGCATCGACTCACGCCGAGACCTCGGTGGAGGCGTCGCGCGCCTTCAATGCGGCATTGGTCGAGCGTGGACGGATGGAGATCCTCCACGGCTCAGTCGAGGCACTCCCGTTTGCGGACGGACATTTTGATGCCGTCGTAACGGTGGAGAGCTTTTTACTTCTGGCCGTCTCCCGAGAAGAGCCTGCGGGAGGTCGCACGCGTTGTGCGGGAGGGCGGATCGTTCCTCCTGCTCGCGGAGATCTACGGGCGGGACGACCTGCCGGAGAGCACGCGTGCCAAGGTCGCGGAGTATCAGCTGACGAACCCGACGCCCGCAGAGTTTCGAGCACCTCTTTCCGCGCAGCGGGATTCCGCGAGGTACAGATTCACCCTCAAGGAAGGCGAGTACTGGATCGCAGTCGTGGGCGTGCGGTAAAAGTTTTTTTGCCGCTGCAGAACATTCCATTTAAGGAAGCACTGATAAACTTCAGCACCGCCATCTTAGCGCATCTTTTTGCTCGCTTTTTGTCGGCAAATCCTCCACATAGCTTTGGCTATGCGTCTGGTTTGCCTCCTCAATCGGACGAAAAATCTACGCCAATCTGACGGACTTCATTTTATCAGCGATTCCTTAAGGATACAAAGCAGCGTTTTTCCTCGGGGAGTTTCTTCCATCAAACAGCAGGTACAGAATCGTCATAGAGCTCGTGTGGGGCAATGTCCCTGCCCATCTACCCATGCAACTGTAGAACCTGATATATGAACTGTTTTGAAAAACAGCGGGAACTTTCAGCTTTTCGTACCATGTTCCTTTGATGTACGGGATCACATCAAAAATTTTCTTCTCACCTGTATCAAAGAGCAGCAGTAATTTATAATCAGGAAGCGGCTTTACATCGAGTACTTTAGGCCGTGGCATGATATATGCTCCTTTATTGCAGAGGAGGAATTTTTGAACGGAGCTTCGCCATTACTGAGAAGTTTCCAGTTTGCCATCAGTTCATCCGCATGTATTTCGAGCCATGCGACGACTAGTTTCAGTTTTTTCGTGGAAGTTCGCCCTCAATCAATTCTCCATCTAAGGAAATGACCGCTTCATAGTCCTGATACTCAGCATGGATATGTGGGCTATTATGTTTTTCCACTTATCTCTATTATACCATATATACTGAAAAAGTATCATAGCATATTCCGTAGGAACTCCCGCGTGCGTTCTTCCTTCGGCGTACGGAAGAATGTCTGCGGCTCGCCCTGCTCGACGATGACGCCGTTCTCCATAAAGACGACGTTGGTGGCTGCCTCGCGTGCAAATGCCATTTCGTGCGTGACGACGATCATGGTCATGTGCTCGGCAGCGAGGTCGCGCATGGTGTAGCACCTCACCGGTGAGCTCGGGGTCGAGGGCGGAGGTCGGCTCGTCGAAAGAGCATGATGTCCGGCTTCATGGCAAGGGCGCGCGCGATGGCGACGCGCTGCTGCTGTCCGCCCGAGAGTTGACTCGGATAGTAGTTCTCGCGGTCGGAGAGTCCAACTTTGTTGAGGAGGTCGCGGGCGTAGGGGAGGATCTCGTCGCGCCTCATCCCCTTGACGTGAATCGGTGCCTCTATGAGGTTCTCGATCACGGTCATGTGGGGAAAGAGGTTGAACTGCTGAAAGACCATGCCCGTCGCCATGAGGATCCGCCGCACGTCGGCAGCGTCAGCGTAGGTCGCCGATGCTGCACCGTCCGGCGTATGGCAGAGCACCTCGCCGCCGATCGTGATGTCGCCGCGGTCGATCGTCTCCAGCGGTTGATGCAGCGCAGGAGCGTTGACTTGCCTGAGCCGGAGGAGCCGATGATGGCGAGCACCTCACCGCGCGCGAGGGTGAGGTCGATCCCGCGGAGGACGCTGAGGTCACCGAAGGATTTGTGGATGCCGCGCATCCTGAGCATCGTGTCCTTAGTTTCCGTATCTGCCATAGTGCGCCTCCAGTTTTTTGAATCCATAGGTGAGTACAGCGGTCATGGCAAGGTAGAAGATGCCTGCAATGAGAAAGGGGGTCATGTCAAACTCTGCGCTGGACGATGGTACGCGCGACGCGCAGGAGGTCGTTCATGGCGAGGATGTAGACGAGGGATGTGTCCTTGACGAGGTTGATGGTCTCGTTGCTGACGGGCGGCAGGGTGATGCGCAGTACCTGCGGCAGGATGATGCGGCGCATGGTGAGCGGGCCGCTCATGCCGAGGACGCGTGCCGCCTCGAACTGACCGCGCGGCACTGCCTGTATGCCCGCACGAAAGATCTCGGCGAAGTAGGCAGCGTAGTTGAGGACGAAAGGCGAGCAGTGCCGCCGCGATGTCGGGGGAGCAGGATGCCGACCATCGGCAGGGCAAAGTAGACAAAGAGCAGCTGCAGCATGAGCGGCGTACCGCGCATGATCCAGATGTAGATTTCGAGGATGCGGCTGAGCGGGCCGAAAGTGAGAGAGCCGTCCGAGCGCGACAAAGAGCCCCAGCGGCAGGGAAAGCGCGAGCGTGACACAGAAAATCTCGAGGGTGATGCCTGAGCCCTCGAGCATGAGACGGATGGTATCCAGTGTTTTGTCCATGAATGATATTCCTTACAGAAAAGGGGCTGCCGCACGATGATTCGACATCGTACAGCAGCTCTTTCTTTGTGCCTCTGCTGTGCGGGCATCCGCCCCTGAAGAGGACGGGGGAACACCGCGCGTGGCAGGAGTGCAGCCATTTACTTCGTGATGTCCTTGGTGAACCACTTCGTCGAGATTTTGGCGATCGTGCCATCCGCCTTCATCTCGTCGAGGACCTTCTGCACCTCGTCGCGCAGCTTCGTGTTATCCTTCGCGAATGCGATGCCGAACTCACTCACAGGACCGACGACCACGTCGAGCGCGTCCAGTGTGTCGGGATGCTTGCTCATGTAGTAGCGGGCCGACGATCTCGTCTCGACGACGGCATCGAGACGGCCATTCTCAAGATCCATGAACGCCGCAACGTAGTCGGGGTACTTCTTGACCTCCTTGACTTCCTTCTTGTAGAAATCTGAGGCGTCCATGTACTCCTCTGCCGTGCCCGCGCTCTGCGTACCGACGGTCTTGCCCGCGAGGCTCTTCTCATCCGTGACGGCAGTGTTGCCCTTCTTCACGAAGATGATCTGGTGGTTGTCCATATAGGGCTTCGAGAAGAGCATATTTTTCCTTTGCGCTTTTCGGTGATGTCGAGACCGTTCCAGAGCACCTGCACGCGGCCGCTCTTGAGCTCGGCTTCCTTGCTTGACCAGTCGATCGCCTTGAACTCAACCTCACGGCCGAGACGTTTTGCTGCTTCCTCTGCGAGATCAACGTCGAAACCGACGATCTTGTTGTTCTCGTCCTTAAAGCCCATCGGCGGGAAATTGTCGTCAAGACCGACGATGATCTTTCCCATCTCTGCCGCATTATCCGTCGAGGGGCTTTTTCGCCGCTGCCGCAGCCTCGCGAGGAGTGCTGCCGAGCAGGCGAGTACCGTTGCTCCGGTCAGAATCGCTTTCCAGTTCATCTTCATTTCTCCTTATTCTTCTACTACTTTAATACAATAAAGTGCTGATGTGAATGTATTATACGACAGATGAAGAAAATATGTCAAGATTTTTTTAATTAAGCAGGTTTTTTTCCTTTCAGGTCGAAATATTTATAGACATGAGAATTTCGTAAGAATGAATGACGTAAACCGAGGGAGGGGCTTGCTTTGCGCAATATCCGTAGACGATCTTGAGAATGGGATGATCCTAGCGCGGACGATCGTCAACGCCAAGCGCGTGGTGGTGGTGTCGGAGAATACGGAGCTGACGAAGGCGCATATCACGCGCCTGAAGTTTCTGAAGATCCCCGTCGTCTACATCAAGGACGAATCGGAGCTGAAGGAGGAGCGTTCGCCGATCTTCTCGCGCAGCAATCTCTTCATCAAGCAGTATGAGAATGTCATCGGACGGCGAAGTCGATCTTTGAGGAGACAAAGAAGACGGGCACGGTTCCCGTGGAAGAGACGAATGAGATGGTGCAGGAGGATCTGCTGCCGCCTCGCGCCGCAGCGGAACGATTGATTACCTCAATGAGGTCAATCATCTCGCGAGCGACATCTATAACCACTCGCTGCGCGTGTCGATCCTCGCGGGGGTCATTGCCAAGTGGATGAAGCTCGACCGTGAGACAGCAAAGGATGTTGTTCTCGCGGGCTTCCTCCACGATGTCGGCAAGTCGCGTTTTGATCAGCGGCTTCTCGAAAAGAATGTAGAAACCCTTGAGGGCGAGGACTACGAGAACTACATCCAGCATACGGTGGATGGCGCCCATATCCTCAACAATGTGGCGGGACTGACGGAGGGCGTGCGCCTTGCAGCGATGCAGCATCATGAGCGCATGGACGGCAGTGGCTTCCCGTTCAACAGCAAGGGCGACGACATCCATATCTATGCGCGCATCATTGCTGTGGCGGATCTCGCGACAACATCACGGTCGAACGCGAGGGCTATCCGCGCCGTACGCCGTTCGATGCGGTGACGGAGATCGCGCGGCAGATGTATACGACGCTCGATCCGCAGGTCTGTCTTCCCGTACTGATGAATATCAAGAACGCCTTCCTCGGCTCGCGTGTTCTTCTCAGCAATCATCGTGAGGACGATCACGGCGTATCCGCACGGTGTTGTGCCGCTCCCGATCGTGACGATCTCGGAGGACGAGGTCATCGACCTCAACGAGGAGAAGAAGATCAAGATTCTGGAGTACAACCCCAAATAATAAAGAACATAGAAAAGCCCATCGGCATGAACCGATGGGCTTTTGTGTGTCCACTGTCAACAGACGGACTGGAGTTTATTGTACCATCTCGAGGACTTCGTCATAGATCGGGCTGATCTCCCCCAATGGGATGTGTTCGTGCTCACAGCATCGCAGCAACCGACGACCAGTCGCCCTGTTCGTAGGAGATGACGAGGTCGAGCAGACGGCGCAGGTCATTGTCCTCGCCGAGCAACGCGGCATTCAGCTCATCGGCGAGGGTGATCTCCTTGAGCACCTCTCGCCATCGGTTGATTGAGCAGTACGTCAATCAGGGAGAACATACCGAGCAGGAAGCCCGTATCCGGCGTGAGATCGCGGCGGTTCAGTCTGCGGGCAATCAGCTCACAGAACTTTGCACGCAGGAGTGAGAGGGTAAAGAGCTCGCTCGGTTTATCCTCGGAGAAGGTCTGGAGGCTGATGAGCGTCACCCAGCTGCGGATTCCGCTGGAGCCGAGGAGGACAGCCGCCTGCCGGAGGTTGGAGACGTGGTTGGTCAGCCCGATGCCGACCGAGTTGATATAGGTGAGGAGTTTGTGTACGAGGTTCGTATCCGCCGCAATCACGTCCGTGATGGCGTTGAAGTCAAAGTTCGGACGATTGACTTCCTTGAGCAGGCGGATACGCGACAGCTCGTTGTTGGTGAGTCTCTTTTGGTGCAGGACGACGGGTTTGCAGAAAAATAACCCTGGAAGAGGACGTAGCCGTCCTCCACTGCCTGGCGGAACTCGTCCTCCGTCTCGATCTTCTCGGCGAGCAGTCGCACCTGTGGGGGCAGCACTTTGCGCAGGTTGGGCTCGCTCCCTCGGGGTCTGTCGTTATGCGGAAATCCACCTTGATGATGTCCGCCATGTTGATGAGCGGCTCGTAGCCCGGGAGCAGGACGAAGTCGTCGAGCGCGATCTTGTAGCCCGCGTCCTTCAGGTCACGTACGGCCTCGAGAATCTCGGGGTCGGCTGCACTGTCTCAAGCACCTCCACGACAATGCTGTTAGGAGGCAGGAGCTTTTCGGTGCACGTGACAGGAGATTCTTCTGTGAAAGTTGATGAAAGCCTTTACGGTTGGAGACGAGTTTTTCATGCCGAAATTGAGCATGGCGTTGACCATGACGCTCTGTGTTGCCACATTTCCGTCGAGGTTGGGGTCAGAGGCGTTTTTTTCAGACCGCTGCGAAAAAAAGAATCTCGTATGCGTAGACACTCTTTTTGCAGATCGAGGATCGCCTGACGCCCGATGAATGCATCTTCCATAAGGGAACCTTTTCTTATCTTTCATATCGTATACAGGGCATAGTAAATCATTATTCTAGTATACATACTATATCGAGATTTTATGAAATTATATCATAGCTTTCTCGAAAAATAAATGAAAAAAGGTAGGTCAGATGGTATAATAGGAAAAATGAAAAATGGATGTGGTAATTTGCTGAATGACATACAAATCGGACGCTATATCCCTGGGGATTCTTTCCTGCACCGCATGGATCCACGCGTCAAGATTGTTCTCCTGTTCTTCTACCTGCTGCTCGTTTTCTTTGTCGAGAATGCGGCAGGCTTTCTGGCGCTCGGCATCAGCATTGCGCTGCTCATGATCGTTTCGCAGGTTCCGCTCGGGATGCAGCTGCGCTCGATTCGGCCGATTCTCTGGATCGTGCTCTTTACATTCGGTGTGCATCTCTTTATGACGCCGGGGACGGAACTGTTTGCCGTCGGCCCCCTGTCAGCGACGTGGGAGGGGCTGACGCGCGGTGTGTATATCGGGCTGCGCCTCATCCCTGCTCATTCTGCTGAGTACGCTGCTGACACTGACGACGAGCCCGCTGCGCCTGACCGACGGGCTGGAGGCACTCCTCTCTCCGCTGCGCCGTGTGGGCGTTCCCGTGCATGAGCTGTCGATGATGATGACGATTGCCCTGCGCTTTATTCCGACGCTGCTGGAGGAACTGGATCGCATCATGAAGGCGCAGAAGGCACGTGGGGCGGACTTTGAGCACGGCAGTATCGTGCGGCGGATGCGAGCCATTGTACCCGTGCTCGTGCCGCTTTTTTCTCTGCGTTTCGCCGTGCGGATGAGCTCGCGATGGCGATGGAGGCGCGCTGCTATCGCGGCGGGGAGGGACGTACGCAGATGAAGCGAGCCGCACATCGGGCGTAGTCGACTATGCGGCTGTCGCCGTCTTTTGTTCTCGGTGCGGCGGGCATCTGTGCCGTGAGTGCAGGAGGGCTGAGCCTTTGCGCCCTGAGCATGTGGCGACGATGAAGGCGCGTGCGCGGAATATCGCGCTGAAGGTCGCCTACGATGGGACGAACTATCATGGCTTTTCAGCGGCAGACGCCGCCCATCCGTGCCGTGCAGAATGTCCTTGAGGCGGCTCTCGCCAAGGTCTGCGGTGAGACGGTGGAGCTTGCGGCGGCGGGGCGCACGGATACGGGGGGTTCATGCGCTATGGTCAGGTGGTGAATTTCTTCACGGACGGACGCATCCCAACAGAGCGTCTGCCGCGTGCGGTGAACGGCCTCCTGCCGCCGGATATTGTCGTGTCGGAGGCGTGGGAGGCAGCGCGATTTCAGTGCGCGTCACAGTGCGACGGGCAAGGCATACGTCTATCGCATGGAGGAGTGCCGCGTGCCGAATCCTTCACGCGCAGCTATGCGTGGCAGATTTTTTTCAGCCGCTCGATCACGATGCGATGAGGGCGGCGCTGTGTCTCCTTGAGGGGACGCATGACTACTCTTCGTTCCGTGCGGCGGTGGCGCGCCGATGTCACCCGTTCGTACGCTCGATACGATCCGTCTGACGGCGGAGGGGAGGGGACGTCTCTCGCTCCATATCCACGGCACGGGCTTTCTCTATCACATGGTGCGCAATATCGTCAGTACGGCTGTGGCGGTCGGTACGGGGCGTATCTCCCAGGATCGCTTTGCGGAGATCTTTGCGGCACGGGATCGTCGGCTCGCGCCGCCCACGGCTCCGGCAGGCGGGCTGTATCTCCCTCGCGGTGGATTATGACGGCACATCGGAAAGGAGTCATACCGATGGAGCGGGAAATGCTGCAGCGTCTTGTGACAAATGTCGTACGTGAAATACGCTTGCCATCTCGTTCGGAGGGACGCGGCAGTCATGTACTGACGCTTGTGGACGCTGTTCTCGATGCAGCACTGGATGAAGAGGCGACGGACATTCATCTTGAGCCGATGGAGGAGGGACTGCGCATCCGCGTCCGCGTTGATGGGGTCTGCTGCACCCTTATCCGAGCCTGCTGCCGGCGGTAATCGCCCCAGTCGTTATCGCACGTCTAAAGGTGATGGCGGGCATCGACACGGCAAAGCGCAACCGTCCACAGGATGGGCAGATCTCGCTATCCACACGGGGAGCACAGCGTCGATATGCGCGTGGCGGTTCTTCCTGTCGTGGGCGGTGAGCGCATGGTCGTGCGCATTATGGATGGGACGGAGCGATTCCTTCACTGCAGGGAGCTCGGGTTTCACGCCGGAAAACGAAGCGATTTTTGAACGACTCATCCATCGACCGACGGGGCTCCTCCTCGTCTGTGGACCGATGAACTCGGGCAAGACGACGACGCTCATGCGAGCGCTCGCCGAGCTGAATGACCCAAACTGTCACATCATGACGCTCGAAGATCCCGTGGAGCGACGCATCGACGGGCATCAGTCAGTTTGCCGTATGTCCAGAGGCGGGGCTGACCTTATCGCAGGACTGCGGGGCGGCACTGCGGCAGGATGTCCAGAAGATCCTCTTGGTGAGATCCGCGACCGTGAGACGGCGGAGATGGCGGTGCGCATTGCCCTCACGGGACACGCGCTGTTCTCGACGCTCCACACGGAGGACTGTGTCGCCGCGATTTTTTTCGCATGATCGAGATGGGGACACCGCCCTCATCTGCTCGCAGCGACGCTTTCGGGGTCGTAGCCCAGCGGCTTTGTGCGCCGTGTCTGCGTGCATTGTCGTGAGACGTACACCGTCGCCGCAGGCTCAGATGAGGCACTCCCGCCTCGGACCGCTCTCATCATGAAGGAATGACGCTCGTGCGCGAGCGCGGCTGCCCGCACTGTCACGGGAGCGGTTATCGCGGACGCATGGCGATACATGAGATCCCTGCCCTGTCTCCGGAGCGTATCCGCACGGCGATCCTCGCGGCAAAAATCACGAGATGAACTGCGGCGCGCGGCAGAGGAGGATGGGGATGCGCTCTCTGGCTGGACGGTGCGGCAAAGGCTATCGCAGGGGAGACGACGATAGAGGAGGTGGAGCGTGCACTGATGGATGAAACGGACGCGTGGCAGGAACTGCTGCGCCGCATGATGACAGTGAATGCCTCGGATCTCCATGCGGCACCGCATCAGCAGATACAGCTGCGCCGTGACGGCGTGCTGATGGCGGAGGATCTCATCCCCACAGCGGCACTGATGGAGGCTTGTGCCTGTCAAATGCTCTCTGATGCGCAGCGCGCTCTTCTTTCTGCGCAGGATGTCGATGCCGCGTGGAACTGGGAGGGACGGCGGTTTCGAGGAAACTTTTATCGGACGCAGGAGGGATGGCTCTTTCCCGCGTCTCCTGCCTGAGCGCATCATGACGCCCGACGAGATCGGCATGCTGCTTTGTTGTGCGCACGGCGCTGGAGATGTGGGATGGACTCGTGCTCCTCTGCGGAGCGACGGGAGCAGGAAAGACGACGACGCTTGCTGCACTCATCGATGCAGTCAACCATACGCGCTCTCTCCATATCATCACGCTTGAGGATCCCGTCGAATATGTTTTTACCGCAGATCGTGCCTTTTTCAGTCAGCGGGAAGAGGGGCGGATTTTGCCTCCTTTCCCGACGCGGTGCGCAGCGCGCTGCGTGAGGATCCCGATCTCCTGCTCGTGGGTGAGATCCGTGACCGCGCGACACTTGAGGCGACACTCTCGCGGCGGCGACGGGCGTGCTCGTCGTGGGGACAATCCACGCGGGGACGGCAACGCAGGCGGCGCGCCGCGTGGAGAGCTTCTTTCCCGGCGGATGCGCGGGATGCAGTGCGCGCCCAGTTTGCTGATGTCGTACGCGGCATCTTTTGCCCAGCGGCTTCTGCCGCGGCGGGGCGGTGGACGTATTGCCGTATTTGAGACGCTGATTGGTACCCCCTGCCGTGCGAAATGTCCTGCGGCAGGGACGCTATGATCAGCTCGAGACGCTCATGATGAGCGGTGCCGCGCAGGGGATGCAGACGGCGGAGATGGCAGAGGACGCGCTCCGCGCACGGGGCGTCCTCGCATGACGGTATTTTTCTTATACGGCGTGCACGGCAGAGGGCGAAAGATACACGGCATCATTGAAGCCGAGAGTGCGCCGGCAGCGGCACGGATGCTCGCGGAGCGCGGTGAGACGGCCGTGCGCATCGAGGAGCGGCGCACCCTGCGCCTGCCGCAGGAGACACGGCAGTGGCTGTCGCGCCGCGGTGGTGTGACGGACGAGGAGCGGATCGCCTTCTTTCAGGAGCCGTCTGCCCTCCTCGCCGTGGGACTTCCCTATGCACCGCGCACTGGAACGCCTGCGCGACGGCGTGGGAGAATCGTCGCCGTCGGGACGTCTGCTTCACGACCCACATCATGCGGTCGTTCAGGGATGCCGCTTTCGCGGGCGATGGAGACAAAGCAACAGATCTTTTTCCCCTGTCCTCGTCGGCATGGTACGCGCGGGGAGGAGAGCGGATCGCCTCGATGTCGTGCTCGGAGCGGCAGCATCGTTCCTCACGGAGGAGCACCGTATGCGCGAGGCGCTGTGGAGCGCGCCCTCTATCCTCTTTTTGCTGGTGGCAGTCGTGCTTCCATCGCCCCTCATGACCGTCTTTATTCTGCCCATCTTCGCGGCACTCCTGGCGGATCTGCATGCCGATCTGCCGCCGCCGACACAGCTGCTCCTCACGGCGTCGGCACAGATCGCCGACAGCCTGCGGCGACGGTATTTGTCCTTTTCGCCGTGCTCCTCAGTATTGGACTGCTCCTGCGCATCCCATCGGTGCGCTTTCTCGTGACCGCTGCATCCTGCGCCTGCCTGTTGTGGGCGTATTCATCCGCTGTCGTGCGTGGCAGATGATCCCATGCGTTCTCGCCGTTCTCCCTGCGCAGTGGGATTCGCCTCGACCGCGCCATTGCACTGGCATGCACGGCAACGGAAATCGTGCGCTCCGCCGTCAGCTGAGCAGCATAGAGCAGCGACTTATCGAGGGACGCAGCCTCACACAGATCATGGCAGATGACCCTCATCTGCCGTCTCCGTGCGCGGTATGCTAGCCGCAGGCGAGGAGGCGGGGAATTGGAACGCATTCTTCCGCAGGCGGCAGAGTACTGTGCACGCCGGGCGGAGATCATCGGACAGCGTGTGGCGGCACTCGCCGAGCCAATCATGCGATCGTCATTGTTGCGGGGCTCATCTTCTTTGCCGTGCTCTCCTTTCTCCCGCCGATCTTTGACGCGATGGATGCGATGATGTAATGGCGGCGGAATATCGAAAAGACGCTTCTCACAGTATTGGTGAAAAAGCGTCTTTTTGTTTTTAGAAGCACTGATACCTCGGTACAACCATCTTGACGCATCTGCTCGCACTTCGGCGGAAAATCCTCCACAGAGCACCACTCTGCGTCCGGTTTTCCACCTCGTTCGGACGAAAAATCTACGCCAATCTGGCAGACCTCATTTTATCAGTGCTTCCTTTATTTCCGCATGCGCCATGACTGATAGAAGATGGCGAGGCATGCACAGGCAAGGGAACATGAGGAGCAGGTCGCACTGGTATGTCCATGTTTCCGCGAGCCCGCCAAATGAGAGGTGTTCAAAGAGAATCTTATCGTAGATGCGCGTCGATAAAGCTGTGGATGCCTGCCGCAGTCAAAGCGATGCCGACGACATATAGGATTCGCGGCATCGTCTGTGGGATATGCAGCGGAATACGGCGCAGCAGTGCCAGCCACAGCATGCAGGGCATGCAGACCGACGTGGACACCGACGATGAGGAAGAGCAGCGCGCTGGCAGAGAGGTGCGCTGCGTGGACGTAGATGGATGTGAGTCCGCGCAGACGAACGATGGGGAGGGCGTAGAGGAGATGAGTATGCCCGATGCCAAGGTCACGGCAAGGAGCAGGAGCATGATGATGTTCACCGTATTGAGTGCCGTCATAGGCAGGCGTCGTCGAAAAAGCGCACGGAGATAGGCGCGTTCGAGCCACAGATGGACGCCGCCGAGGACGAGGAGGGTGCAGCCCAGATACTCATGCACGGGCTCAGTCGTCAGCAAACGGTTTGGCAGAAAGAACATGAGGAGGGTGATTAGAACGAAGAGCAGAGGCCGCATCAGTTGTGGTACCCCCAATCCCTCAAGCCAGACGGCAAGGCGCTGCTTCGTTTCTGCCGCATCATCACGTACCGTCTTGCCGCGGATGCACATTCCCGGGAGTACTTCTGCCCCTTGGCATAGTTCGGAATGTCCACCTCCTTGCCGCTCATTGCATTTCCCGATCCGGTGGAGAATGGGATGATGACCTTCCCCTGCGAAGTCATAGCTCTCGAGGAAGGTGTAGATCGGCATCGGTAGATCCTGATACCAGATCGGATAGCCGAGATAGATGATGTCGTACTGCGCCATATCATCGACCTTTGATGCGAGCAGAGGCCGTGCCTGTTTTTCCTTGCTCTCTTTGCCACCTCTGTCATCTCCTTGAGGTCGATAGGGTAGGGGATGACAGTCTGTATCTCGAACGTGGCATCCGCATGGATAAGCTCTGCAAGCTGCTCAGCAAGGAGTGCCGTGTTTCCCTTTTCGACGTAGCCAACTTCGTGGTTTTCCCTGCGCGCGAGAAGAATGCGACGAGCACGCGTTTTTCCTTCAAAGGAAGCAGGGGGCTTCAGCGGTTGAGAGAGGTCGAGGGCAGCATGATCTTCCTCTGCAGTCGTCGGCTGCCGTATTTTACTCCCGCAGCCGAGCGTAAGAAGAAGCAGCGCGGCAAGCAATACGGCGAGAATTTTTCATGGATATTCTCCTTCATTGTGCGTACAGAAAAGAGCCAGAGTGCATTACAGTTGATCTGGCTCTCACAGTTTCTTTTGGTTTTTATTTCCGGAGAAGGAAAAACTTCATCCCAACCGAGATCGGAGGTACGGGACCGCCCTCCAGTTCGATCTGCCCCGGCATAGAGCCTGTTGTGTTAAAGAGCAGCGTGCAGTGCCCTGCTGTCGCGGATCGTGTCATTCGCGTTCTCACCGACGCGTGACCTTATATTTCTGCTTCCCGAGCGTCAGCGTATCTCCGACGGTGATGTCGCTCTTCAGATCGCCCTGATGTGTGCTCAATGACCATCTCGGCGAGATTGGGGTGTGCTCCCTCGTCCAGCAGAATGATGCTGCTGTTGGTCTCGAGGAATTTGCGCGCCAGTTTGCCGATGGCAGTCACACTGACTTCATACTTTACAGCCATCTCTTATGCCCTCCCCATGGTATACAATAAAACGTTTCCATAGTTATTCTATCACATGGGCTTTTGGGTTGTAAAATGATTTTTGCTGATTATGCCGTGATATAGGCGGTCTCCGTTGACAATGAAAAGAAAAATTAGTAAAATTTTAGAAGGATATGCGCATGGGGCGCGGGGTTCTAAGGAAGTGCCGAGTGGATCGGCGTTTCCATAAGGGGGAAACTATATGAAGGACCTTCGTTTGGACAGTCCTCTGCAGGGACGGTTGATCCCTCTGTCGGAGGTGTCGGATCCCTGCCTTTGCAAGCGGGGCAATGGGGCGCGGTGCGGCGGTAGCCGACCCGGAGGGCCATGTGGTTTCTCCCGTGGACGGCGAGGTGACTGTGCTCTTTGAGACGAAGCACGCCATTGGGATTCACGGGGCAGATGGCGTGGATATCCTCATCCATGTCGGCGTGGATACGGTGAAGCTCGGGGATGCATTTTACTGCGCATGTGGCGCAGGGCGATACGGTAAAGAAAGGGCAGCTGCTGATCGAGTTCGATCCTGTCGCCATCCGCGCGGCCGGCTATGAGACGACGACGCCCATCCTCGTGACCAATGCGGCAGACTATGGGAACAATCACGCTGGCGTTGGATGGGTGCAGAAATCTCCTCTCACAATGCAGAGGCCACGGCGGAGGCACCGGCTGCGGAAGAGGAGGTGGCAGAGGACGACATTGACCCGAATCTGCCGAAGGAAGAGCGCGTCGCCAAGCTGATCTGGAAGTATGTCGGCGGAGCGGGGAATGTTCGCAGTGCCGAGCACCAGTGCGACGCGTCTGCGCCTGATCGTCAACGACAAGACGATCATCGACGAGAAGGCGATCGAGAACATCGACGGTGTGAAGGGCCAGTTCTTTGCCGCCGCCCAGTATCAGATCATCCTCGGGACGGGATTTGTCGACAAGGTCTATGACGCCTTCGTCGCAGGGACGAATCTTGGCTCGACTGCGGGCAGCGGGAAACAGGAGGCGTACGAGCAGATGTCGCCGCTGCAGAAGGTCTCACGCACCTCGGCGATGTCTTTGTCCCCGTCATTCCCGTGCTCGTGGCGACAGGACTCTTCATGGGGCTGCGCGGATGGCACAGAGTCTCGGCATCGAGATGAACGAAAATCTCCTGCGTATGAGTCAGATCCTGACGGATACGGCATTTGCCTTCCTGCCCGCACTCGTCTGCTGGTCGACGATGAACCGCTTCGGCGGAACGCCCGTCATCGGCATTGTGCTTGGTCTGATGCTCGTCGCCCGCAGCTGCCGAACGCCTACGCGATTGCGGCGGGGATGTCGTCCTCTCTCGATGGAGATCTTCGGGATTCCGATTCCCGTGGTTGGTTATCAGGGCTCGGTTCTGCCCGCCCTCGTGCTTGGTATCTTTGCGGCGCGCCTGCAGAAATGGTTCAAGACCTTCGTGCCCGACATCATTGACCTCATTGTCACGCCGTTCCTCACGCTATTCGTCTCGATGCTGCTCGGGCCCTCATCATCGGACCGATCATGCACACGCTCGAGATCGGCGTCTTCGGCGCGGTACGTGCCTTCCTAGAGCTGCCGTACGGCATTGGCGGCTTTGTCGTCGGCGGTCTGCATCAGGTGATCGTCGTGTTCGGCGTGCATCATGTGTTCAACGCGCTTGAGGTGCAGCTTCGCATCGACAGGCGTTGACCCGTTCAACGCCATCATCACCGGTGCGATTGTGGCACAGGGCGGTGCCGCCGTTGCGGTCGCAGCGCGTACCCGTGATGCAAAAAGACGTGCCCTCTATATTTCCTCGGCTGTTCCTGCTTTCCTTGGCATCACGGAGCCTGCGATCTTCGGCATTAACCTGCGTTTTATGCGTCCGTTCATCTGTGGTCTGGTTGGCGGGGCGTGCGCGGGCGCGGTGGCAGGCTTCCTGCATCTCGCAGGGACGGGCATGGGCATCACCGTCCTGCCCGGGACGCTGCTCTATCTTGATCATCTGCCCGCCTACATCCTCGTCAACGTGATCGGCTTTGCCGTCGCCTTTGGTTTGACCTTTGTCGTCTTTCGTCCGGAGGAGTGAGTACTGTGGAGAATTTTGACAAGCGGGACATTGACGCCCGGCTGGCGGAGGGATTTCCCTTCACCGGTCGCCGTCACAATCGCTTTCATCTCGAAATGCCATTCGACTGATCAACGATCCGAACGGGCTCGCCTACCACAATGGCTGGCATATTTTCTATCAGTGGAATCCCTTCGGCTGTGCGCATAAAAATAAATCGTGGGGCACACGAAGACACGCGACTTCTGTATTTCCACGAGCGTGCCCCAGCTCGCCCTGTGGCCGAGCGACGCACATGATAAGGACGGTTGTTACTCGGGGTGCGGTGCAGGAGGATGGGCGACTGCGCGTCCTCTACACCCTGCAACGCGAAGGATGCGGAGGGCAATCGCAGCTCCGTGCAGCGCTTCGGCACGTATACGAAGGACGGGGATGGTGAAAAAGAGGAGATCATCATCGATGGGCCGCCGCCTGGCTTTACGGCGCATTTTCGCGACCCCTACCTGTTTGAGCGCGACGGTGTACGCTACCTCATCATCGGGGCGCAGACGGAGGAGGAGCGCGGCTGTGTCCTCATCTATCGCGAGACAGCGGACGGCTGGGTCTGCCGCGGCGAGCTGAAGACACAGCTGAAGGATTTTGGCTATATGTGGGAGTGTCCGAACCTCCTCTCCTTCGGGGGATTACGACGTCCCGCTCTTTTTGTCCGCAGGGGGTGCCGGCGCGTGCCTACGACCGCCAGAATCTCTATCAGTCCGGCTATATTGCAGGACATGCGTCCATGGACGCGATGGAGATGCTCATGCACGGACGGTTCAAGGAGCTCGACCACGGGTTTGACTTCTATGCACCGCAGGTCGTGACGCATGAGGGGAGGCATATTCTCATCGGCTGGATGGGGATGCCCGACCGCGAGGACGACTACCCGACACGCGCGGAGGGCTGGATGCATAGCCTCACGCTGCCGCGCGTGCTGACACTGCGTCAGGGGCATATCTTTTCTGAGCCGGTACATGAGCTGAAGGCACTGCGCCACCGTGAGACAGAGCGCACACTGGAGGCGGGGCAAACGAGCCATTTCGAGACGGAACTCTTTGACCTCACGGAGCTGCTGCTCGACATCGAGGTGGGGGATGCCTACACCATTGCGCCTCGAACTGGTCTATGGGGCGGAGAAATTGGTGTTTCGCTACAACCGTCTGGAGCAGGTCATGACCATTGACCGCACGAAAATGCGGCAGGGGGACGCGGTACGCGCAGCTTTAAGCTCTACGTCGATCGTACTCTTTCCTTGCGCATCTACGTTGACCACAGTGCCGTCGAGGCATTCTTCCAGTACGGCGAGGAGGCAGCGACCGTTGCAATCTTCCCTGAGGAGGATGTGCGTCCAATGCTGCGTGTCTTCTCCGATGTGGATGTGGAGCAGCTGACGGGCGTTCTCTGGGAGCTTGAGCCGTTCCACTCACGAGCAGGGCTGACGATATAAAGCGAGCAGCAATGCGAGGATTCTATCTTCGCATTGCTGCTCCCCTTTTCGTGCAACTCTATATTTTTCTTGATCGCGTCGAGATAGCCGATCACCCTCGTCGGAGATGCGCTGGATCTCGGCAGGTTTCGGTCCACCCTCAGCTGTCTTGTGATTGTAATACGCCGTAATTGTTGCGGCGCAGAGTTTGTGGAACTTCTCATGCGCGACGCCGAGTTTCTCGAACTCGGGCATGTGACCATATTTCTCCTTGCCCTCGGAGAAGTACCACTTTCCGAGACGGCAGATCGCATGGTTCTCACGTCAGCCGCCTTGAGGTCGATATTACCCCAGATGAGCTGATGGATCTTCATTCCCCCAGACCATGTGGTCGGTCTTGGCAAAATCAATCATTTCCTTCGGTCCAAAGCCGAGCTTCAGACCGCCGATCTTCATGCGTACGTCGTTGACCTTGCGTGTCGAGTCGTAGATGCTGTAGTTGCAGGTGCGTGAGCCCTCGGTCATCTTTACCACGTCGCCGACGGTGGACTGCAGTGTCGCGTTCATCTCTTGGAATGACGCTGACTGCCGCTGGGCGAGCGGTGCGAGGTCGTCGATCGTGTGGTTGATGGAGTCAAAGACGGAGGTGAGTTTTTCCCGTCTCGTCGGATGCCCGTTCAACGGCATCGACGTTTGCTCGGAAGGAGTTGTCCATGTGCTGGAATGCACCCGTGATCTGCTCGACCCCCGTGCGAATCTTTTGTCAGCTGATCGCGGATCTCGTCGACGGAGTTCTTGGACTGTTCGGCGAGCTTGCGCACCTCATCGGCAACGACGGCAAAGCCACGTCCATGCTCTCGGCACGAGCCGCCTCGATGGAGGCATTGAGTGCGAGCAGATTCGTCTGTTCCGCGATACTGTTGACCGTGACGACGAGGTTGTCGATGCTTGTTGTGCGCTCATGGAGCGACTCTACATCCTGTGTCATCTCCGTGAGCCCACTTGTGCCGCATCCGTCTCCTTGGCGACCTCGTGGATGCGTGTCTGCGTGAGATCCATTGATTCCTTACCCACACCCGTCTGATCTGCCGTTTCCGGAGACGACTTCCGCGAGATGTACGACGTCATTTGCCATCGAGGATACGACGTCGACCAGCTCCTTGACGTTTGTCTCGACCACGCGGTTTTCACGCGCCAGTTCGTTGAGCTGGACAGAGGCGTACCGTCTCGGAGACCGACTTGTTGATGTCGAGGGAGAGCTCCGTCAGCGTCTCCCGCTGTTTTTGAGCGAACTGCGCGATAAGCCGGGTGATGTTCTGCAGCTCCGACTGCGGATGGTCGGGGCGGGGTGGTCAGTCCGCCGTCGATCAGATCATGCAGGTACTTTTTCCAGCGCCTTGGCATCGCCATGCCCGGGTGAAGAGGTGGAAATTTGCCCTCTGCATCCTTTGCGTGATGAAAACATAGTACATCCTCCCCCTGAAACACGAAAGAATAACGTGTATTTATAATAGTTTGATAACTATAACGAAAATGCGTCCTTTTCCATTCATCCTCTGTATGAATAGGAAAAATCGCCTATTTTCGGGTATTGTACCATAATTGGATGCAGATGAAAAGGGGGAGAGAATTTATAATTTGCAGGGAATGACAGAAAAACCGCCGCACTAAACTGTGCGGCGGCCACATCATCTTTCGTCTTAGTGATTGTGATGGCTGTCCTTCAGGATACCCACAACAGCACGCTGAACGACATCGAGCACATCGTGGAGCAGAGCGTTATACATATCACCGCCGTCGACAACACCACGACCGTTCTCCGTGAGGAAGAATTTCTTCGGATGCTCCGTCGCCGCATAGGCCTCATCAAACTTCGCTTTCACCAGTGCCTCAAAATCCATGAAAAGCCCTCCTTAAACACAATAACCAATACGGGAATTATAGCATATTTTTTGAATCCTGTCTCAATCTTTTACAGATTTTTCGCAAAAATATTGTGTTCGGCGCACACCCCCTTGAAATTCAAGGAAAAAAGCAACGAGAGAAAGAATTTGTCTACAACTTGTCTACAACGCTATTTGCCTACAATCTCGCCGAATATGCGTGCAGTTTCTTTTTGCATGGTTTCTGTGTCATGCGTGTAGAGATTCTGCGTAATTGCCGCATCTTTGTGACCGAGGCGGGCGGCGACGTCCACAGGTTTTGCACCTGCTTCGATGAGACGTGTCGCATGGGTATGACGAAAGCTAGTCGTATTTAGATTCGTGCGTTTTAGAACGGATTGAAATTTGTGTCATGGTATCCGTCGGATAGCATTATTTTTCGCCGCATTTTAACCGCGTCGAATTCGAGGCGGTTAGACCGTGTAGCGGAATGCTCCGCGTTATGCTATACTCTATGCGTTGCCTCCTCCATACCGGGCACGGGAAGGAGGTGTGTCGATTATGTTACTATCGTTTTTACTCTCCGTTCTGGCGGGGATAGTCTGCCACTATCTCTGCAAATGGCTTGACGGATGAGAAAAGGCAATGCTTCCAGGCGTTAAGCCCTGCCTGCATCAATGGGAATAGAAAAAGCCTCCGAGCGACCATCTCGGGGCTTTTTCGTGCCAACATGTTACTATCGTTTGCCAGCACATTATAGCACAGTCCCCCGATGGGATGCAAGAAATACGTTGTCGCCTACGATGGCGGCTTTTTGCCTTTTTGCGGCATCCGCCGCAATCTCCGCATCCGTCATCGCGGGACGCTGCGGACGTTCGGTGGGCTAGGCGGCGGGCGATGCGCATAACTGACAGCGGTTAGAACGTATAGCGGAATACTCTGAACTATGGTATACTGGTTGCGTTGCCGCCCCTCACACATGGCAATGGGAGGGGTGTGTATATGCTCACTATCTCTTTTATTCTCTCCATCATGGCAGGTGTAATTGCCAACTGCATCAGCAAATGGCTCGATGAGAGAGACGACGGCGACGAGCCTAGGCGTTAGTCCCTGCCTGCACAATGGGAATAGAAAACCCCCCGAGCTGCTATCTCGGGGGCTTTTCGGTGTATGACTCACTATCTCGTTTGCCGTAAATAGTATAGCACAAGTCTCCGATGATATGCAAGTGATATGTTCCCACCGCCTACGATGGCGGCTTTTTGCCTTTTTGCGGCATCCGCCACAATCTCCGCATCCGTCATCGCAGGACGCTGCGGACGTTCGGCGGGTTAGGCGGCGGGGCGATGCGCATAACTGACAGCGGTTAGACCGTATAGCGGAATACTCTGAACTATGGTATACTGGTCGCGTTGCCGCCCCTACACATGGCAATGGGAGGGGGTGTGTCGAGTGTCTCTATCCACATTTATTCTCTCCATCTTGGCTGGTGTAATCGCCAACTGCATCAGCAAATGGCTCGATGAGAGAGACGACGGCGACGAGCCTAGGCGTTAGTCCCTGCCTGCAATATGATAGAAAAGCCCCCTGCTGGAACCTTGGGGGCTTTTTGTGTGTCTATCTGCTATCCACATTTGCCGTAGATAGTATAGCACAAGTCCCCGATGATATGCAAGTGATATGTTCCCACCGCCTACGATGGCGGCTTTTTGCCTTTTTGCGACATCCGCCTCAATCTCCGCATCCGTCATCGCAGGACGCTGCGGACGTTCGGCGGGTTAGGCGGCGGGGCAATATAGGCGTGCTGGCTTCATAGGTACAGTTGGCGATAATGGAGGCAGAAGAGATCTCTGAAGCTCGCAAGGCACGGATTGCAGAGAGAGTCTCGAATGTGCCGAATTCACAGATAAAGAAAACGATGGCTGCTTTGATTGTTACAAATCAACGATGAAGGGGATGCTTTGACTATGGTGGATTTATCTGCAAAGAAGCCGCCTTACAGCAGAGCGGAGATCGAGGTTTTTACTGGAGTACGTTTTTAGCGAAGCTCGAACGAGCAAGGAGAGAATACGGCAGAAGCGCTGACAAATGAAATCACCAACGATATATCAGCAAATGGCTCGATGAGAGAGATTGACGGCGACACGCCTAGGTGCTAGTCCCTGCCTGCATAATGGAAACAGAAAAGCCCCCGAGCTGCTGTCTCGAGGGCTTTTTCGTGTGTCTAAGGAAACACTGATAAATTCAGCGCTGCCATCTTGACACAGGCAGGAAAAACTTCTACACCAACCCTGACAGACGTCATTCTGTCAGCGCTTCCTTAAGTTTCTATCGTGTTTGCCGCGTTCTTAGGGGATCGGGAGATAGTTTCCAATCAGTGCCAGTCCCCATGTACGCAGGGTCAGGCGCAGATCCTCGAACGGGGCGATGAGCGGGGCGAATGCCAACCGCAGCTTAAAAGCGCGTCATTGTATGCGTGTTGCATCCGAAGATGGGGATGCGATCCATCTGGTAGACGCCCTGTGGGGGTGGATAGTCCGTAGTGAACGGTGAATGCGCCGCGATAGCCCGCATCACGCGTGACCTCTTCCACCGCGTCCGTGACGCGTCCGCCCGGATAGGCGATGTAGTTGATCTCCTTGCCGAGTTTCTTGGAGAGCGCTTCGCGGGAGTCCGCGATCTCGTGATGCAGCTCGTCGCGCGAGGTCAGCTCCGAGAGATTCGCGTGCGTCATCGTGCGGTTCTCAAAGTCGATCAGTCCGGAATCCTGCATCTCGTGAATCTGTTCCCATGTCAGATAGTTCGGGTAGACGCCCGTGAAATCGTTGATGAGAAAGATCGTCGCCTTGAATCCATATTTTTCAGGATCGGATAGGCGTACTCGTAGTTGTCGACGATAGCCGTCGTCGAGGGTAATGACGACAGGCTTTTTCGGGGAGCGGCGTGCCGTTTTCCGCCGCGTCCATCATCTCATCCAGCGTGATCGTATGGTAGCCCTCTTCTGCGAGATATGCCATCTGCTGATCGAACTGGTCGCAGTATAGTGTGAGGGGTTGCCGTCCTTGTCCTCGACCTGGTGGTAGTTGAGTACGGGCACGCCGGGCGATGTGCACATGAGTAGTGCCGCCGTAGCGAAACACAGGAGAATAAGAACAATCGGGATGAGCAACCAACGTGGGAATTTCACTGAAATACCTTCTTTTTAACAGAAATTAACAACGCGCTAAGTGTATCCCATCCTATCCTATTTGTTCTGTCAAGGCAGACAGTTCTGCCAATCTCGTCTCTAGCATAGCCAGTGCCTTATTATGGCTTTTTGCGTCAAATATGGCATAAAAAGGAAGAAGTTGCTATAATAGAGCCGTCGGTTTCTAATCAAGAAGAGGAGATGGACAGATGCGCATTGCGCTGTTTGATTCGGGCCATGGCGGTCTGACGGTGCTCAGTCATGCACGCCGTGTGCTGCCGTCGGAGGAGTTTATCTTCTACGCCGACCGCGATCATGTGCCGTACGGGACGAAATCTGTTCCCGCTGCGCGGCTTGTCCGCACCGCATTTCGTTTTTCTCATCGAACAGCAGCGCGCCGATGCCGTGGTCGTTGCCTCGCAATACAGCGACCTCCGTTGCCGTGGATGAGATGCGCCGCCTCTACGATGTGCCGATCATCGGCATGGAGCCGGCGGTAAAGAAGGCGCTCACGCACGATGCGGAGCATCGCGTGCTCGTCACGGCGACGCCGATCACGGTGCATGGGGAGTAGCTGAAACGACTGATTTCTCCCGCGATCCGAACGGATTGGTGATCTCTGGCACTGCCGCGACTGGTGGAGTTCGCGGAGCGGGCAGGAGTTCGTCTCCCCGGCAGTGGAGGCGTACCTGCGGGATGCGTTTGCACCGTATCGTTTTGCGGATTATTCTGCGATCGTGCTCGGCTGTACGCATTTCAACTATTTCAAGGATACGATGCGGCAGCTTTTGCCGCAGAATGTGCGCCTCGTGGATGGGAATGAGGGAACGGTGGAGGAGCTCGCGCGGCGGACGGGGCTGCGGACACAGCCAATCGAGTGCGCAGACCGCACACTGCACGTTCTTTGCGTCGGGGCGTCCCGTTGTGCGTGCGGAGGAGCTGGCGTATATGGAGAGTGGATCTCGCACGTGCCGCGCGAATGGAAGAGATTGTTTGAAAGGAGTTTTCATGCCGGTTGAGGTAACACATCGGGTGAATTTTACGATACGGATGCGATGGCGGTCGTACATCATGCGAACTACATCCGCTGGTTTGAGATCGGACGCGTCGCGTATCTGCGGCGCATCGGCATCACGTTGGGCGCATTGATGGAGGCAGGCACGTATTCCCGATCACGAAGGTCGGTGCGAGTACCATGCACCAGGTCATTTTGACGATGAGCTGGTGATCGAGACGACGGCGACGGCGCTCACAAAGGCCAAGATGGTGTTCTCCTCACCGCATTCTCAATCAGGCGGGAACACTGCTGGTGAGCGGCTTCTCAGAAAATGTATTTACGCACCGCGATACGGGACATATTACGCGCCTGCCCAAGGAGTTCTATGTGCCGATGGAAGCGGCGATGATGGCGGAGAAAGAAGGACGGGACATTGGGATCCGAATTTTCGTGGTGGCTGCATCTGCTGATCGCAGTCGTTTTTATTGTGTATGTGGGCGTGAAGATTCTTCGCTTATCTTGGTACGGAGATGATCGTGCCGAAGACAGAGGAGATGACGCCCTTTTTCCGTCGTGAACGGACGCCTGAGCGTCTGGTGATCGGTGCGACGATCCCCTTTGCCAACGAGGGGAAACAGTGCGACGATCAGCGGATGCGATCCTGCGTGTTCAGCTCCCCCTATGAGCAGTACGACGGCGCATTGGTGCGCGGCAAGGTGGAGCTTTAATGGGGTACCGCGCGAGGATGACTACTTCGAGGCGGTACTGATAGAGAAAAAGCAGCGCATAAATCTTTCCCCTCAAGCTTCCATTGAGGGGCGGAATGGGCATACACTGATGATGCGATTGCCCACATAGTGGATTTTTCGCATGGATCTGATCTATCTGGAGACGGGGCGGACGCCGGCGCATTATTCCAGGTGTTGATGAAGATGACCGCGGCGGAGATTGCCGCGCTCGCCGGAGTTGCGCTTGTACGGGAAGGGAAGGTGCAGAATGGCTGAACTGAAGATTCTTCCCGTGCCGACACGCATCCTGACAGATGCCGATGACATTGTGGATGCGATTGAGTACTATGCGGGAGAGCAGGTGACTGCGGACGATCTGGTCTGCTGTGCTGAGAGTGTGGTCGCGATTACGCAGGGGAGGTTTGTCTTCCCCGAGCAGCTGCATATTTTTCGTGCGGCGCGTTTCGCCTGTCGCTTTATTCCGGACTATGGCAGCCTTTGCCAGTCCGCATGGGATGCAGTCCCTGATGGATGTGGAGGGGACGGGGCGTGTGTCTTTTGCACTTTTTGCCGGGTTCCCTCGCAAAGCTTGTCGGAAAAGGCGGATGTTCTATCGCTGGGGCGGCAGAGAAACGGCGTTGATTGACGATGTGACCGGCACGATGCCACCGTTTGACAAGGCGATTGTTCGAGTTCCCGCGGATGCTGACCAGGTGGCAGACCGTATACGGACGCGTGTGGGGGCATTCGGCGCGATGGTGGCGGATGTCAACGATCTCGCGTTCACGTGTGGTCGGCGTATCGAATGGACTCAATGGGGAGCTTGCGGCAAAGCTGCTGCTCGATAACCCGTTCGGCAATGCGTCACAGAAGACCCCTGATCTGCATCATCAAGAACTATCGGCAGTATCAGGAGAGCCACTAACAGCACTAGGGAGTAACGGAGCGGGAAGAGGAGAGCCTTTTTCCCGCTCTTTTGGTCAACGCAATAAAGGAGAAATTGTTTCATGCCAAGAAGAGATCTGCGGCGTGCCGACCAGCTGCGCCCTGTTCGGATCGAACGCGGCTATCAGCGCTATGCGGACGGCTCTGCGCTCATTGAGACCGGTCATACGCGCGTCGTCTGTGCGGCGACGGTGGAGGAGCGCGTGCCGTTCTTTTTGAAGGGACGGGCACGGGCTGGGTGACGGCGGAGTACTCCATGCTCCCGGGCGCGGGGGCGGAGCGTACGGCACGTGAGGCGGTGGCGACCATCAGTCGGGGCGGACGCAGAGATCCAGCGGCTCATCGGGCGTGCGCTGCGCCGTGGTCGATACGAAGGCACTCGGTGAGCGTACGATTCACATTGACCGCGACGTCCTTCAGGCGGACGGCGGGACGCGCACGGCATCGGTGACGGGGGCGTTTGTCGCTCTCGTCGAGGCGTGTGCGTCGTTTTTATGCGAAGCGCGGCATCTTTCCTGTACGCGACTACGTGGCAGCGGTCAGCGTCGGCATCAATGCGGCGAATGAGCCGCTCCTTGATCTATGCTATGAGGAGGACGCTGCGGCAATGGTCGATATGAATATCGTCATGACGGGGGCAGGTGCCTTTGTCGAGGTGCAGGGGACAGGCGAGGGACGCGCCTTTGCACGGAGGGAGCTGAATGCTCTGCTGGATCTCGGTGAGCAGGGGCATTCGCACACTGATCGACCAGCAGAAGGTCGCCTCGGCGATGTGCTCTCATGGCTGCCGGGACGGAGGGATAATATGAAGGAAAAAGACAATACCGATCGCCACGTCCAATGCGGGGAAGGTGCGGGAGATGGAGACGGCATTTCGCGGGTTGCCAGTGCGCCTTGTCCCGTTGTCTCATCTCGATGCGCTGAAGCCGGAGCTCGGCACGATCGAAGAGCCGGTCGAGGATGGCGCGACATTCATGGAAAAATGCGCGCATCAAGGCTCGGTACTACCGTGACAAGACGGGGCTTTTCGGCGCTTGCTGACGACTCGGGGCTCTCGGTGGAGCGCTGGATGGCGCCCCGGTGTCTACTCAGCGCGCTATGCGGGGTGCACGGCGACGACGCGGCGAATAATCAAAAGCTGATCGCGGAGCTTCGCGCGCGGAGAGGAAAACGCCTGCGCCGCCTACCACTGCGCGCCTCATCCTCGCACTCGAGGACGGACGGGAACTGTCGACAGAGGGAACGTGTACGGGCTTTATTCGTCCCGAAGCACGCGGCACGGAGGGGTTCGGCACGATCCGTATTTCTATCGTGCTGACGGACGGACGATGGCGGAGCTATCGCGTGAGGAAAAACACGCCATCAGTCATCGCGGTGCGGCACTCGATCAGATGAAGTGAAAAGCTGCGTGCGCTCCTTGGCGGTATATGAGCGGACGCATCATTGAGTAGTATGCACTGCGGGAGATATCGTCATAGGAGGCTTTCGTCCAAGCATTTTTAGGATCGCGAGGTAGAGCATGTATATTGAGTTGTCGGTGACAGTCACGGGGATATTGAGGAGCCTGAAAGCGATGCTCGCGGTATCCTGAGGCGGCACAGGCAGAGATGTGGCTTCATGCAGGGAGACTATGCCGCCGATGCAGATGCATTGGAAGAACTGACGGGAAAGCGCGTCGCGCGCGTCCTCGGCAACTGTGACCTTCCCATGGACGGCACGTATGACGAGACTGTCGTTGAGGTCGGCGGGCATCGTATCTTTCTCACATGGACATCTCTTCAACGTGCGGTTTGATACGGCGATGCTCGCCGCGGTTGCGCGTGAGGCGGGGCGGATCTTGCTGTCTATGGACATACGCATATTGCCCTTTATGAGCAGCAGGGAAGATGTGACGGTAGTCAACCCCGGGAGTGTGGCTCGTCCGCGTGATGCAGCGCAGGGGCTCCCTTCATGATGATAAGGCTCGCAGCGAGAGAAGAACCAACGATGAATCTCATTCGCCTTAGATAAAAATCGTATTTTTATATATAAATCCTATATCGTATGATATGGGATTTATATGCGATAGAAACAACAGCGAAAACAATAAATTGATTCTAATCAAAACGATAAAACAATAAAGAAAAAACAATGATATAAAAATAAGAAAAATGCGCTCTTGTTTTGCGAAAAATCGGAGCCAGAAATTGAATGAGATTCACTTTTTCAAGGGGATTACAAGAAGTCTGAAAAGACTTGAAAGCAAGATATGATATAGTCTACTTAACCTGTGTATAAGTTATATTTATAGGAGGGATTATTTTGCGAGAGCTAACCGCAAAGAAATCACGGAGAACGTCGCCGAGATGTGCAAAGAAGCGGGCGTACTATCTCCCTCGACGACGTCTATGAAGGCCTCAAGAAGGGCCGGGAGACAGAGGAGTCGCCCGTCGGTCAGGTCGTTCTGGACCAGATCATCCGCAACGCTGAGATCGCGCGCGCAGAGGATCGTCCGTACTGCCAGGATACGGGCATGACCATTGTGTTTGTCGAAGTCGGACAGGATCTTCACATCACGGGTGGTCTTCTGGAGGATGCGATTAACGAGGGTATCGCGAAGGGCTACACGGAAGGCTATCTGCGCAAGTCCGTCGTCGCTGAGCTCTCTTTAATCGTAAGAACACACAGAACAATACGCCGGGGGTCATCCACACGCAGATCGTCGCGGGTGACCGCCCTCAGCATTACGATCGCACCGAAGGGCTTCGGTTCGGAGAATAAGTCCGGTGTGAAAATGCTCGTTCCGGCTGATGGCGTCGAGGGTGTGAAGAAGGCTGTCATGCGAGATCATCCAGCACGCCGGCCCGAATCTCGCCCGCCGAGGTCGTTGGTATCGGCATCGGCGGCACGATGGATCGTGCGGCACCTCTCGAAGAAGGCTCTTACGCGCCCGATCAATCAGCGTCATCCCATGCCCGAGTATGTAAAAGCTGGAGGAAGAACTCCTCGAGATGATCAACAAGACCGGCATCGGGCCCCAGCTGGGCGGCACGACGACGGCACTCGCCGTAAACATTGAGTGGGGCGCGACGCATATCGCAGGTCTCCCGGTTGCGGTCACGATCTGCTGCCATGCGCTCCGGCATGCACATCGCATCCTCTAAAGCGAATCGCTGCATTCTGAGGAGCAGATTCTGTGTATTATCTTTAGGGAGGAATACTCAATGGCGGAAAGTATCCGTATTACCACCCGTTTACGGAGGAAATGTCCCGTAAGCTCAAGGCGGGCGACAGTGTTCTGATTACGGGAACGATCATCAGCGCGCGTGACGCCGCACACAAGGGTAATGACGGAAGCCCTCGCAAAGGGGCGAGCCGCTGCCCGTGGACTGGCACGATCAGATTGCTTTTACTACCTCGGACCGACGCCGGCAAAGCCGGGCGATCCGATCGGCTCGGCGGACCGACGACGAGCGCCGTATGGACGCCTACACGCCGACGATGCTCGCACAGGGCATCAAGGGCATGGTCGGCAAGGGGCTCGCGCTCGCCCGAGGTCGTCGAGGCAATGAAGAAGATGGCGTCACCTACTTCGCAGCTGTCGGCGGTGCCGCAGCCCCTTATCGCGAAGTCCGTGAAGAAGCATGAAGTTGTGGGCTACCCCGAGCTTGGTCCCGAGGCCGTTGCAAAGCTGACGGTCGAGGATTTCGCATCGTCGTCATCGACTCCGAGGGAAATAACTTCTATGAAATGGGACAGAAGCCCTATCGCAGACTCTAATATGCGTGTTCATGCCGATGGTTTGGCGCATGACAAATCATTCGGGGCGCGGCTCCGGCACAGTGTCGGAGCTGCGGCTCCCTAAGGTCAACATATTTCAGGAGGTATGAAATGTTCCACACAACCTTTTACATGCGGCGCCTTCATTCACTGGTCGGACTCGTCGTTATCGGCGTGTTCCTCTTCGAGCATGTCTTTACGAACTCGACGGTGCTCCAAGCGAGCAAAAGGCCTTTAATGATGCGCTGGCAATGATGGATCTCATCCCGCGCCCCGTGTTCTATGGGCTTGAGGTGTTCGCCATCGCTGTTCCGATCCTCTTCCACGCGATCTCATGGCATTTACATCGTTGCGGGCGAAGAACAACCCCGGCAATTATGGTTATGTCCGCAACTGGCAGTTTGCGCTGCAGCGCTACACGGCGTGGCTGCTCATTCCGTTCCTATCTGGCATGTTGGCTTTATGGCGCGTGTGGGAGAAGGCGTCATGGGGAACGCACATCAACTATGACCCGCTTTCTACACCTACTTCGTTACCGGTGATTATGCGATCCCGCACACCGTGCTGTACACCATCGGCATGATTGCAGCGATTTTCCACTTCTGCAACGGCATTTCGACGTTCTGCATGACGTGGGGCATCGCAAAGCGACCGCGCGACAGTCGGTGATCAATGCGCTGTCCATGGCACTCTGCGTGCTGATGTCGCTTGTAACGCTTGCCTTCATGGGCAGCTACTTCATGTGAGAACCGCAGCAAAGGAGAGCTAAGAATGGCTACAGTACCACAGAATAAGGTTATCATCGTCGGCGGCGGTCTGGCGGGTCTTCTCGCGACGATGAAGGTCTGTGAGGCGCGGTACGGTCGACCTCTTTTTCCTATTGCCCGGTGAAGCGTTCGCATTCGTCTGCGCACAGGGCGGCATGAACGCCTGCATGGACACCACGCTGGCGAGCATGACAGTGTCTACGAGCACTTTGACGATACGGTTCACGGCGGCGACTTCCTCGCTGACCAGCTCGCCGTTAAGGGCATGGTTGAGGCAGCACCGAAGCTGGTCAAGATGTTTGACCGCATGGGCGTTCCGTTTACGCGTACGGCTGAGGGCGTGCCTGATCTGCAGCAACTTCGGCGGACAGAAGAACAAGCGCACCGTGTTCGCAGGCTCGACGACCGGCCAGATCCTCTGCACGCACTGGATGAGCAGGTGCGTCGTTGGGAGGTCAAGGGCAAGGTCATGAAGTATGAGTTCTGGGAATACATCCGTGCGATCAAGAACAAGGATGGCATCGTCCGCGGCATTGTTGCACAGAACATGAACTCGAATGAGATCAGCGCATTCCCGGCGGATGTTGTCATGCTCGCCACGGGCGGCCCTGGTCAGGTGTTCGCCGCTGCAGACGGCATCGACGATCTGCAACGGCTCGGCTGTTTCTCCGCCTATCAGCAGGGGGCACATATCGGCAACCCTGAGTTCATTCAGATTCATCCGACGGCGATTCCGGGATCGGATAAGAACCGTCTGATGTCCGAGGCCTGCCGCGGTGAGGGGCGGACGCGTCTGACGTCAAGGGACGGCAAGCCCTGGTACTTCCTCGAGGAGATGTATCCCGCATACGGCAACCTCGTCCCGCGCGACGTTGCATCGCGTGCGATCTTCAAGGTCTGCGTCCGCATGGGGACTCCGGCATCAACAATGAGCGCCGCGTTTACCTCGACCTCTCCCATATCCCTGCGGATTACCTCGAGCGCAAGCTTGGCGGCATTCTCGAGATGGTACTCTGAGTTCGTCGGTCAGGATCCGCGCAAGGTGCCGATGGAGATTTTTCCGTCCGTGCATTACTCGATGGGCGGTATCTCGCTGATCGCAACCACCACACGAACATTCCGCCTCATGGCTGCGGGCGAGTGCGACCATCAGTACCACGGTGCAAACCGTCTCGGTGCAAACTCGCTCCTCTCGGCTCGCCTATTCCGGGCTTTATCGCTGGTCCCGAGGCACTGCGCTGGGCGCGCAGCGGCGAGCTCGGCACGGCACTCAACGAGGAAGAACTCGAGAGTGCACGTAAGCGAGGTCGGCGGAGTTCGATAAGATCCGCAACACGACGGGTTCTGTCAATGCGCATCAGCTCCATCAGGAGATGGGCGAGATCATGGATGACTACGTCTCGATCGAGCGTGACAAACAAGGGCCTCGACATCTGCCTTGAGAAACCTCAGCGATATCCTGAAGCGCTGGGACGACATCGGCGTGACGGATCACGGCACATGGGCGAACCAGGAAGCCATGTTTGTCCGCCAGCTCCGCAACATGATCCTCTACGCGATGGCTGTGACGAAGGCGGCACGCTGCCGCGATGAGAGCCGCGGCGCACATGCCAAGATCCTTCTCGACGACAAGGGCGAGCGCATGACGGATGCCGATGGTGAGCTCATGTTCTACGGCCGCGATGATGAGCGCTTCATGAAGACTTCCATCGTGGACTATGATCCGAAGACGGAGGAGCCTCAGGTCAGCTACATGGAGTTCGAGCATTCGCTCATCAAGGCACGTGCGCGTAACTACGCCGTTGCCAAGAAAGAGTAAGGGAGGATAGAAGTCATGGCAGAACAGAAAAAAGTTCGTTTTATCATCGAGCGTCAGGATGGACCGAACGAGAATCCCTACACGCAGGGAGTTCGAAGTTGACTATCGTCCCGGCCTCAACGTCGTCGCATCCCCTCATGGAGATCCAGAAGAATCCCGTGACGTGCTGACGGCAGCGCGTTCCGCCCCCGTCTGGGAGTGCAACTGCTTGGAGAAGGTTTGCGGTGCGTGCATGATGGTCATTAACGGCCGTGCACAGCAGGCATGCTGCGCGCTGATCGACAACCTCTCGCAGCCGATCCGAGTGCAGCCGGCTCGTACGTTCCCCGTTATCCGCGATCTCCTCATCGACCGCTCGGTCATGTTCGAGAGCCTCAAGCGCATTCGCGGCTGGCGAGGTGGACGGTACGTGGGGCGTCAAGCGATGCACCGATCCAGAACCCGTACACGGCAGAGACTCCGCTACGAGCTGTCGCACTGCATGACCTGCGGCTGCTGCCTCGAGGCGTGCCCGCGAACGTCGCCCGCAGTCCGACTTCATCGGGACCTGCGCCGACAGCACAGACGCTGCTCTTCAACCTGCATCCGCCGAAAGTCGTCGATGCACCGAAGCGCCTCAATGCGCTGATGGAAAAGGGCGGCATCACGAGCTCGCGGAAACAGCCAGAACTGCGAGCGTGTTCGCCCGAAGAGCATCAAGCTCACGCAGCATCTGCACAGCTGAACCGCGAGCGTCAACAAACAGGCCCTTGCGCAATATGTTCAACCATTAATTGCATACACTGCTAGAAGGGGGGCTGTTGCACGAAGTTTGCGACTTCGTGCACAGCCCCTTCTTTGTGCTCTTCCACCGCTTACGCGGTCCCCTTCCCCGTGATAATGGGGAAGGCTTTGTAGATAACGAGTACAGCTTCCCCGTTTACGGGGAAGCGGCGAGCCTCAGCGAGCCGATGGGGATGCGCCCTCGTCTATCATAAAACAGGAGCTCCATATGTCTCTTTCCGCTCTGTAATTCCCCAGCCCCAGCTGTTTTTCATGCGTGCAGCGAGGTAGTTCGCCGCAAGTGAACCGGAGATATTATGCCAGACACTGAAGAGTGCGCCGGGGATCGCAGCTGCCGCGCCGAAGTGGAGCAGGGCGAGCGATGTGGCGAGCCCCTGAGTTCTGCATACCAACCTCGATGGAGACCGCCTTGACCTTTGCCATATCCATGTGGAGTGCCTTGCCACGAGGAAGCCAAGGCATAACCAAAGAGATTGTGACACATGACAACGACCATGATGAGAGCGCCCGTCTCGATGATGCGGCTTTATGTTAGCCGAGACAACACCGCCAACGATAAGGACGATTGCAGTCACGGAGATGGCGGAGAACCTGACCGCCTGGACAGGGCGCTCAAAGAAGTGGTTGATGAGAAGTCCAAGAAAGGATTGGAGCGATGACGACCCAGTGCGATCGGAGATCATCATCTTGCCCGCCGGAATGTCAATCCACCGTCCTGCGAGCCAGAGCGTGAGGAGCGGTGTCATGATCGGCGCGAGAATGAGGACGCCATGCGTCATGCTGACGGAAAGAGCCACATCGCCGCGCGCGAGGTAGGTCATAACGTTCGAGGACGTTCCGCCGCCGCAGGTACCGACGAGAATGGCACCGGCGGCAAGCTCGGGCGGAAGGGAAAATGCCTGTGCCAGTACCCATGCGAGAAGAGGCATGATGCCGAACTGGGCAACCGTTCCGATAAAGACGTCGCGCGGACGCTGCAGAACGAGTTTAAAGTCGGCAAAACCGCAGCGTCATTCCCATACCGAACATGACGATGCCGAGTAGAATCGTGATCCATGGAACGCTCCAGAGGAACGTCCACGGCTGAAAGAGAGCGATGCCTGCGATGACGACAACAAAGACCGCCATATAGCGCGAGACAAAATTACCGAGTTGTTCAAGCGTTCATTTACTTCAAGTCCTTCCATTTCAGTGCATCACTGAGAGTGTGATAAAGTCCTCCAGCTTTCGCAGAGCGCTCGCCGTCGGCAATGACGCGGCGTGCTGTGTCGATGCCCTCCGCAATCGAGTCTGCCTTCCCCAATATAGATGGCAGCCCCCGCGTTCATCAGGCAGATATCCGCCCGTGCATCGGCAATCTCTCGCGAGAATCCCGCGCGTCACGGCAGCGTTCTCGGCGGGGTGCCACCGCGATTGCTCCTTTGAGGCAGGCGTGATGCCGAAATCCTCGGGACGGATCTCGTAGGCACGCTCTGTTGCGTTCTCGACCTCATAGACCTTGGTCGGGGCGCTCGATGGAGATCTCATCCATCCCGTCTCGTCCGTGGACGATGAGTGCGCGTTGACGCCGTCCCGGAAGCACACGTGCGAGCGGGCGGAGGAGATGCCTCCGTAGACACCGAGCAGCATGTATGCGGGGGCGCGGGATTCGTCAGCGGGCCAAGCGATGTTGAACACCGTACGAATGCCGAGCTCACGGCGGATCGCACCGACGTGCTTCATCGACTGATGATAACGCTGGGCGAAGAGAAAGGCGAGCCCGATGCTCCCCAGTTCTCACCGCACCTTCTCGGGGGCTGGTCGATGTTGACCCCGAGTGCCTCCAGACAGTCCGCGGTACCGCTCTTTGAGGATGCGGCGCGATTTCCATGCTTGCACACCTTCAGTCCTGCCGCCGCCGCAAGGAATGATGCCGTCGTCGAGACATTGATGCTGCCCGAGTGGTCACCGCCCGTGCCGACGATGTCGATGACATCCATCTCGTGCGTGACGGGCTGTGCGTGTTCACGCATTGCCGCTGCCGACCCCGAGATCTCGTCGATTGTCTCCATCCCGTCGCTCTTCGTGGAGAGCGCCGCGAGATAGGCAGCGTTCTCTACGGCAGACGTCTCGCCTGACATGATCTCATTCATGACGGCGTATGCTTCGTCGTAAGTCAGATCCCGCTTATCGACAATTTTCTTGATCGCCTCTTTTATCATTCCATTTCCTCTTGAGAAATTGTGGGTACGGTGATAAGGCAGTATTATAACACAAAATGAACTGCACTGCCATAGAGCTTTTGATGGTTCCTTGCCAAGTGCTGCGGACACGGGACCCCTTGTCACGTCAATTTGTCATTTACAAATCAGAATAAAGTAGTATCATATATAATATCAAACAAAACGAGAGGGCCGTAAATGGGACACTATAATAAATTGCTCCAAGCTGTTGAGAATAATCCTGTCGATGTTTCTTTTGATGATCTGGAAAAGCTCATGACAAAAGTTGGTGGATTTACTTGCCGTAAAGGGAAGGGGGATCACTACACGTTTTCACATCCAAAATTGCAAGAGATATTGACCGTTGATTCCAGGGGAAAACGTCGCCCATTGAAAGCAATTTATGTTAAACGTGCGTTGGTACTATTTCGACGCGTTGTAGAATAGTAGAGGTGCAGGATGAAAGATACACATGACTATCAGGTTACACTTTCCGCGCTGTCTGCAGAGGGATGGCGGTGGATTTTTAGCGGAGGTGTTTGAATTGCCGGGATGCATCGCTGACGGAGAGCACAGGAAGAAGCTCCTGCATAATATCTCAGATGCGATTGCATCATGGATTGAGACAGCGAGAGAAGAAGGTCGATGTACCGGAGCCGCACATGTGCTGGATGAATCACCGAGTGGAAAGTTCACGACGCGCGTTCCGAAGAGCGTACATTTGGCACTAATCAAACAGGCAGAACGCGAAGGTGTTAGTCTCAACAGTCTGGTCAATACGTTCCTTGCAATGGGCATTGGACGTGCCTAGGGACAGAGGAGCGGCATGCGGTGACATCGGTGCGATTCGCGGATTGATGCACCGAAAGTGTCGGTCTTGTAGAATATGGAGAATATTAAAAGCGCGTAGGAAATTGTGTTCCTACGCTTTTTGGAATTATACTTATGCGCAACGCGCCGAGCCCGCCCTATTTGCTTACTTCTCAGTATCGACCATCTATTTTTAATGTCGATCGTCACACCATGCGGTCGAATAAGCACAATTAGCAATTCTTGCTGCGACGCGTGGAACCCATGTCATTGTAGTACGTATATGATGGATGTGGTATAATCGGGGACACTTGACGACCTCGAGAATCATTGACAGCAGGGAGTGGTGACGGAAGAGAATGGGAACGACGATGATTGAACCGCGGTTTACCGCGCTGAATGACAATGAGATTTTTAAAATATCTTGGCTTTCGCGGGCAGGAGCTGACGGAGGAGATTGCGGCACAGATTCATCGCTGCAGTGATGAGGTGCTGGCAAAGCATCGACACCGCGCCTGACCTATCGTCAGCCGCCCATCGAGGATGGGGCAGTGCTCGGCGTTTCCTTGCCGGGAAGCGATATCCCGCAGATGCTCGCGCCGTGTGAGGAGGCAGTGCTCTTTGAGCGACACTCGGTCCCGGAGTAGAGCGGCTGATGATGCGCAGCGAGGTGACGAATGCAGCGGATGCCGTCATCATGGATGCGTGTGTGCGAGCACGGCGATCGAGAATATCTGCACAATTTTTGAGGCGGATATGCGCGCAGCTGTGGAGGCGGAGGGGCGCTATCTGACGGATCGCTCAGCCCCGGCTACGGCGATCTGCCGATCACGGAGCAGCCGAAGTTCTTTTTCACTGCTCGATATGACACGGCGCATCGGCGTATCATTGACGCCGACGACGATCGTGGTGCCGCCGCAAATCCGTGACGGCGATCATGCGGGATTGCGCGCACACCGCAGCCGCACCGCCCGCCGGACTGTGAGCACTGTCTCATGTTCCGCACCTGCCCGTTCCGTAGGGGCGGGGCGCGAAGGGTGCACAAAGACGGGGAAATAGATGGGAGCAAATAGAAAAATGAACGATATTATTATTTTGACGGAGGTATGGGCACGGAACTGCAGGCGCGCGGCCTTGCCCGGGGAGCGCCCCGAGCCTCTTCGGGATGGAGCATCCTGATGGTTGAGGAGGTGCACCGCAACTATATTGCGGCGGGCAGCCGAGTGATCTACAGCAATACGTTCGGTGCCACGGACATAAGCTGATCGGTACGGGGAAGAGCGTTGCCGAGGTGATCGCGGCAACATGTCGCGACGGCACACGCCGTGCGCGGAGCATTCCGGCGTAGAAGGTGTACGCGTCGCCCTCGATGCTCGGTCCGATCGGCGAACTTGTTGGAGCCGCTGGGAACACTCTCCTTGAGGAGGCGTATGAACTCTTTCGCGAGATGGTCACGGCAGGCGAGGCGGCAGGTGCCGACCTCGTCGTCTTTGAGACGCTGACGGATCTCTATGAGGTAAAGGCAGCGTGTTTGCGCGAAGGAACAGCGAAGTGCCCATCTGCGGACAATGACCTCGAGGAGAACGCCGCACCTTCCCTCGGTGCATGGTGTCCTCCGTGGCTGTGACACCACGCGCTCGGCATCGCGCACTCGGTGTCAACTGCTCGCTCGATCCTGCGGAGCTTCGCCCCATCGTCGCAGAGATGATGGGTGGACGGACTTGCCGATCATCGTCAAGCCAATGCAGGTCTCCCGACCCGCGCACGGGTGCCACGAGACGACGGCGAGATACCCGGGGCGGAGATGCGCACTTTTGCCCAAAGCGGGGCACCTCATTCTCGGCGGCTGTTGCGGCGACCAATCCGACTTTATCCGCTGCCTCGCGGAGACGGTGGCGGGTGGGGCAGCAGACCGTCACACGGAAGAAAACGCAAGGCTCGCTTCGCCCGGACGCGTCGCAGAGTATGGCAAGGTCAATGTCATCGGAGAGCGCATCAATCCGACGGGCGAAGCGGCTGCAGCAGGCGCTTCTGAGGAGGATATGGGCTGCATCAAGAAAACTCGCCATTGCACAGCAGGAGGCGGGCGCGCAGGTGCTCGACATCAATGTCGGTGCACAGGGCGTCGATGAGAGCCGCGATCATCCCGCAGGTAGTCGGTGCCGTCCAAAGCGTTGTTGATCTGCCGCTGCAGATCGACTCGGCGAATCCGACAGTGATCGAGACGGCACTCGCGCGTGACGAACGGGCGCGCCATCATCAACTCGGTCAGTGGGGAGCGCGCACGCATGACGCGATCTTCCCGCTTGCGAAACACTATGAAGCAGCAGTGCTCGCTCGCGATGGATGAGAGCGGTCTGCCCGAAACAGCGGCGCGCAGCGTGTTGCTATTGCCGAGCGTATCGTGGCAGAGGCGGAGACCTGCGGCTCGACCGCGAGGATATCGTGATCGACTGCTCTGACGCTGACCATCTCGGCACAGCAGGAGCAGGCGATGGAGACACCATGCGCCGTGCGTGAGGTGCATGAGCGTCTGGGACCACACGTGCACTCGGGGTCAGCAATATTTCGTTTGGTCTTCCCGCACGCGTGCACATGACGGTGAACTTCCTCATTCAGGCGATGCACGTTGGTCTGGATTTTTCCGATCATCAATCCGAACACGCGAGGTCATGGACGCTGTTGTCTCCTTCCGTGCCGTCAGCGGTGAGGATGCGGACTGTGCGCCCTATATTGAGCGGTTTTGCCGCTGAGCAGGCAGAGATTCGTCGCCGCAAGGAGCTCGGTATTACGGATGCTCGCGGCAGACGTGAAGTCGGATACACCAACTGCGGAGGGGGATGCGGAAATCGATCCGCTGATGGATGCCATCATGCGCGGTCTCAGCGATGATGCAGAGCAGATTGCGCGTCGGCTGCTGGCGAACACAGCTCCGATGGACATCATCCAGGATAAAGTCATTCCTGCGCTCGACATTGTCGGCGACCGCTATGAAAGGAGATCATCTTCCTGCCGCAGCTGATCAATGCGGCAAATGCGAGCAACGGCGGCTTGAACTCATCAAGGCAAAGCTGACCGAAGAGGGCAAGGGCATTCAAAGGGAAGGTCATCCGCGACCGTTGAGGGCGACATCCACGACATCGGCAAGAACATCGTCAGAGGGTCGTCCTCGAGAACTACGGCTATCAGATCATCGACCCGGACGCGATGTACCCGTACAGCGCGTGGTCGAAGTCGCCATCGAGAAGAAGGTCGGACTGATCGGGTCTTCTGCGCCATGACGACGACCGTCACGGCGATGAAGCGGACGATCGAGCGCCGCACGAGGCAGGTCATGAGTGTCAGACGGTGGTCGGCGGTGCTGTCCTGACGGAGGACCCGCGCGTGAAATCGGCGCAGACTATTATGCCGCCGATGCGCGCAGTGCCGTCGAAATCGCGCGCAGTGTTCTCGGCTGAGGGAGGGACAGGATGGCGGATAGTGCGAACATCTAAAGCACGAGCCGCTCGTTCTGACGGCAGTATGGGCACGTACTACGCACAGAAAACCAATACACGCGGCAAGGGCGTGGAACTCGCTAACCTCCAATCGCCCGACGTGGTTGCAGGATTCATACAGAGTACCCGCACGCCGGTGCGCAGGCGATCAAGACGAATACATTTGCTGCAAAACCGCATTGTCTACCAAGGCGACGACGAACTCGTTGCGCAGATCATCCGTGCCGGCTGGGCGCTTCGCTGCACGCGCTGGCAGAGCCATTTGGCGCATACGTCTTTGCTGATATCGGTCCGGTGATCGGACCGCCGCCGCGCGACATTGTCTGCGGAGTATCGCTTTCTGGCGGATACATTCCTTTCTGCGGTGCCACGCATTTTCCTCTTTGGAGACGAATTCCTCGGCTGAGGGGGTTGACGGAGACGGCCGCCATATCAAGGCGGCATGCCCCTCATGCCTTTGTGCAGATTTCCTACGGCACTTCCGGGGGCGGCTATACGCGCGATGGCTTCTTTTGCGGAGGATCTCGTCCGCGCCGTGGCAGAGAGCGGCAGGTTGATGCCGTCCTTCCAAACTCTGTGAACGGCGTACGTCAGATGAAGGAATTGCTGCATCATCTCAAATCGGTGTCGCCGCGTCGCGCTGATGCCGAACGCGGGGCATCCGATGGTCGTCGATGGGCGCACCTTCTATGAGAGTGCACCGGAGTATTTTGCTGAGACACTGGCGGCACTCGTGCAGGACGGTGTCTCCATCCTCGGCGGCTGCTGCGGCACGACACCGGCGCATATTCGCGCTCTCTGCACAGCGCTCGGGACGCAGGGCACAGTGACTGCTGATGTGCAGGCAGCCGCGAGCAGGAGCCTGTCATACAGGCGGAGAGCCCCTTTTTCGCCGCCCTGCGGATGGCAGGAAAGTCATCGCTGTAGAGCTCGACCCACCTGAGACCGGTCACGCGGAGAAATTTCTCCGTGGGGCGCGTGAGTTGCGCGAGGCGGGGGTCGATGCCATTACGATTGCGGATAACCCCGTCGCGCGGGCGCGTATGGATGCGGCGATGCTTGCGGCGCGTGTCCATCGTGAGCTCGGGATTGAGCCGATTCCGCACATGACCTGCCGCGACCGCAACCTCAACGCGATCAAGTCCATCCTTCTCGGGCTCAGCGCAGAGGGCATTCACAATATGATTGCCATTACCGGCGACCCGATTCCAACGGCGGAACGCGATGAGGTAAAGAGTGTCTATCAGTTCCAACTCGCGCAGCTGTCCGCATTCATCAAGAGCCTCGGCGAGCATGCGCGACGTTCTGCCGTTTCATGTGTTCGGTGCACTCAACATCAATGCGAAACATTTTCCTCGCAGATTGGACTTGCCAAGAAAAAGCTGCGAAGCGGGGATGACGGGATTCTTTACCCAGCCCGTGCTGAGCGAACGCGCGAAGGAGAACCTGCAGCACGGCGCGTGAGGAGCTGGGAGATGCACTGATTATGGGCGGGATCATGCCCGTGGTCAGCGAGCGCAACGCACGGTTTATGGAAAGCGAGATTGCGGGCATTCACGTCGAGGAACGCATCATCACGCGCACCACGGGCTCGATCGAGACGGCGGAGGAACTCGCCGTCAGGCTTTCGCTGGAGATTGCCTACGACATGAGCCGTATATTGACGGTTACTACATCATCACACCATTTTTCGCGAACGCCGCTGGTCGCCCGCATCGTTGCAGAGCTTTTTGAAATGATATCCTCCTTTTTGCCGTATTATCTGCGGCAAAGGATGAGAATCACTGATAAAATGAGGTTCGCCAGATTGGCGCGAGATTTTTCGTCCGAACGAGGTGGAAAACCGGACGCAGAGTGGTGCTCTGTGGAGGATTTTTCCGCCGAAGTGCGGCAAAAAGATGCGTCAAGATGGTTGTACCGAATTTATCAGTGATTCCTTAACTATGGATAGAGACAGTCCCACGAACGAATGAAAAGAGTATCTATCAGCGCTTCTCTAGTGAACAGTGCCGCTAGTGTCATTGGCAGCGTATGCGACGCGATGCCGCTACACGGTCACGCGGAGATCTCGCCCATACGGCAGCGACTTTCTTTGGAAGGCGCATCGAGGGCGGTGCATGGCGCGTACGTTTTGTCGGATGATGTCCGCGAACCCGGGCACACGCGCCGTCCGCGCAGGAGGCTGAGCTTCGTATCGACGAGATAGAGATGGATGGTCGGATCGGCGAGGTTTCCTCTCGTCCGCATCGTTCCCTTGACGAGGGCAAGGGAGAGCGGTGCGTCGCCCCAGCCGTCCTTGAAGATGCCGTCGATACGATAGAGGAAAAAGAGTATGCCGTCCACCTCGGTGAGCGCCAGCTCGATCTCGCCCGTGCGAAATGCCTCCACAGCAATGGCATCCGTGCAGAGAGCTGCAGCAGGAACATCATGCCGTTTTTATCCGCTTTGAAACATACCGCCGTCCGCTTCCGGCGCGGATGGGCAGCTGGAAACGGTTCGCCGACGGCGAAGTTGGTCGATGTACCATGCGATCTCCACAGCATCTTTCAGTCCGCCACACCTTGATGCCAAGCCCCGGTGCGGTGGAGGCGGTGATGTCCTCTCGTTGAACCAGGCACCGCCCTCAATCGGATCCTCGCGGCAGAGCACGGGACCGTCGAGGTCGATGCGCGTGACGATTTTTTTGGCGCAGGCGAGTGCCACAGCAGCATTGACGGAGATCTTTGCCTCGAGCATACAGCCGAGCATACACTCCATACCGTAGATCTCGCGGCAGCGATGATCCGTTGGGCGGGGTAGAGTCCGCCGCATTTCATCAGCTTGATGTTGACCATGTCAGCGGCGTGGGAGCTGCATGATGCGCAGCGCATCGGCGGGAGAAGACAGCCTCGTCAGCGAGGACAGGACGTCGCTCTCTCGTGACGTAGGCGAGTCCGTCAATGTCGGCGGCGGCGACGGGCTGCTCCACCAGCTCGATATCGAGCCTTCTCTGCCATTCAGGATGCGGACTGCCTCGCGCGGACGCCATGCCTGATTGGCGTCAATGCGGATGCGCACGTCTTTTTGCCGACCGCGTCACGGACGGCGACGAGACGGGCAACGTCGAGCGAGGGATTCACCCTCACCTTGATCTTGAGCGTGACTCGTAGCCGCGACGGATGGCATCGCGTGCGTCGCGCGCCATCTCCTCGGGCGCATTGACGCTGATCGTGATGTCGGTCACGATGCCGTCCCTTGCTCCGCCGAGCAGTTTGTGTACGGGGGATGTTCCAGAGCTGACCGTAGAGATCGTAGAGCGCCATATCGACAGCGGCCTTTGCTGAGGTATTGTGGATGAGCGCGGTCTGCACATTACGGATGAGATCCTCGAACTCGTTCACGTCCCGTCCGATCAGCATCGGGGCAAGGTGCGTGCGGATCGCGTCGATGATGCCGCCCGTCGTCACCCGTTACGACGCCCGTCGGCGGTGCCTCGCCATAGCCCGTTGCACCCGTATCGGTACGGATGAGAACAATGACATCCTCGACGCTGTCCACGCGGCGGCGCTGTTTTGAACGGAACACGCAGGGGACAGAAAGCATGTCCAGTTCGACGTTCGTAATTTTCATGGGAATCCTCCTTTTGTATACAGAATTTTTCATAAATAAGAGAACTATAGGAAAGAAGTCCATTGTATCTTTATTGGTTTTATTATATAATCGAGACTATAATTCTTCAAGGAATTATATATCATCGAAGGAGTGTATTGTCATGATTACGGATGGATTCACACCATGTTGTTGTGCTCTCACCTCTCCTCGCAGGCGGGCTGGTAACGCTTGAGAAGGGAACCGGCTGGGCACTGTTCCGCTATCTTCCTGCTGTCGTCCTTGTCTACCCCATTTCCATGCTGCTCTGCACGTTCGGTACATGGGATATGGCGATGACAAAGCCGCCTACAGCGCACTGAAGAACTCGCTGACGTACGCGATGGTATTTACCATGTCTGCTGCGCTGCGACATCCGCAAGGTGCTGAAGCTCGCCCACGGATGCTGCTGGCTTCTTCTCGCGTCACTCACGATCACGATCGGCCTGTCGTCGCCTATCTGGTGATGAAGGGGCTGATCGGCGTCGACTCGTGGATGGCACTCGGTGCGCTCTGCGGCTCATGGCTTGGCGGCTCGGGCAATATGGTCGCCGTACAGGCGGCGCTCGGCGTGTCAGAGGCGGATATGGGCTATGCCCCTCGTGGTGGACTCCATCGACTACTCCATCTGGGTTCTGTTCCTGCTCTGGCTCATTACGCTCGCCGCACGATTCAACGTGTGGAACAAGGCAGATACGACACAGCTCGATGCTGTCTCGCGCGCCTGAGGGAGGATGCCAAAGCTGAACACGGGGAAGATCACATTCCAGAGCATCATCCTCCTGCTCGGCGTCGCTCGTTGTCTCGGCACTCGGTGCGAACGTCGGAAAAGACGCTCAATGCAGCCTGCGACCGTTCTTTGACAAGGCAACGTGGACGATCCTATTTATCACGGTGCTCGGTCTGATCGGCGCTGTCTCGCCGCTCGGACGCGTGGCGGGCTCGGCGGAGATCTCGAACGTACTCCTCTACCCGTGATTGCCCTCTCGCATCGCGCGCCTCCCTGCTGGAGCTGGGCGATGCGCCGTACTGAATTCTGACGGGGTTCATCATCCTCGGTGTTCACTTTGTCCTCATGTTCTTCCTCGCACGGCTTTTTCCACCTCGATATGTTCACGGCGTGCGTGGCTTCACCCGCCAATATCGGCGGGACGGCATCCGCGCCAGACTTGCCGGCACCTACCCGGCTCACTGGTTCCCGTCGGCATCCTCATGGCGCTGATGGGTTACGTGATCGGCACACCGTTCGGCATTCTCGTCGCGCATATTATGGAAAATGTTTTGCGGGTAAACTGTGATTACTGATCAAAGGCATGCAGAAGGATTCACTTTCTGCGTGCCTTTTTATGAAGGAGATCTGTCTGCATTGTCGAATTAGAACATCACGAGATACTTTTTGAAGAGGTGACGGAATGATCAAAAGGGAATCATCCTGGCAGGCGGCTCGGGGACGCGACTTTATCCGCTGACGAAGGTCGTATCGAAGCAGCTCATGCCGATCTACGACAAGCCGATGATCTACTATCCATTGAGCACGCTCATGCTTGCGGGCATACGGGACATCCTCATCATCACGACGCCGAGTGACAGTGAGTTTATCAGAGCCTCCTCGGCGACGGGAGCCAGCTCGGTATTGCTATCTCGTATGCCGTGCAGCCAAGCCCTGACGGACTGGCACAGGCATTTCTGATCGGTGCAGACTTTATCGGCGGCGAGGGATGTGCGCTCGTGCTGGGGGACAATATCTTTACGGCTCGGATTTTGCGCAGGTACTTCAGCAGGTGGTACAGCACGACACGGGGGCGACCGTGTTCGCCTACTATGTGTCCGATCCCGAGCGGTACGGCGTCGTCTCCTTTGACGCGGACGGAAAAGCACTCTCGCTTGAGGAAAAACCAAAGCAGCCGAAGTCCAACTACGCTGTGACAGGGGCTCTACTTCTATGACCATGACATCGTCGACATCGCGCGCGCAGTACGCCCGTCGGCCGTGGAACTCGAGATCACTGATGTGAACATCGCCTATCTTACGGTGAAAAACCCGTGTGGAGCGGGCTCGCGGCGCGACTATGCATGGCTGGACACGGGGACGCATGAGTCCCTCCCTGTCGGCGGCGGCATTCGTCCAGACCATTCAGGCACGTCAGGGACTGAAGATCGCCTGCATTGAGGAGATCGCCTACCGCATGGGCTATATTGATGCCGAGCAGGTGCTCCGTCTCGCAGAGCCACTGGCAAAGAACGAATACGGTGTGTATCTGAAACGCATTGTGGATGAAATGTAGAGGGATAGCATGAAAGTCATTGAAACGGCACTGCCTCGGCGTTGTCATCACAGAGCCGCAGGTATTCGGCGACGCGCGCGGCTGGTTTAGGGAGAGCTGGTCAGCATGGAGTGATGCGGGGATTCATGTCGCATCTCGTACAGGACAATCACCCTTTTCGGCACAGAAGGGACGCTGCGCGGCCCTGCACTATCAGCTGAATCCCATGGCGCAGGCGAGAAACTCCTGCGCGCTCACGCGGTGCGATCTTCGACGTTGCCGTTGACATCCGCCGCGGCTCCCAACTTCTATGCACAGTGGGTGGGGGTGGAGCTCTCTGCAGAACTATCGCCAGCTCTTCATCCCGCGCGTGCTTTTGCCCACGGATTTATCACGCTGACCGACAATGTGGAGGTGCAGTATAAGGCGGACAATCTCTGCGCACCGGACTGTGACGGCAACATCCGTTGGGACGACCCGGCAATCGGTGTCGTATGGCGCTTCACACCGCCGTCCTCTCGGAAGGACGCCAACGCACCAGCTCCTCGCAGAGCGCAGTGAATTGAACTTTGTCTATGAGGCGCCAGTATAGTGATTCCCTGTTGACATAGCATGGAAGAAGAACTATAATAAAAAGTACAAGGGGCCGAAAGGCTGAGAGTGGATTCGATCCCTGACCCATAACCTGATTTGGATAATGCCAACGTAGGGAAATAGGCTTTATTTTTAGCGCATTCGAGGCGTCATCCATTTCATTTGGGTGGCGCTCTTTTTGTGCAGGCAGGCCTCGTAAGGCGGATTATGTGTGATTCGGGCGGAACGGGCTGGGAAAACGATGCAGCAGGAGGAAACAGTCATGCTGGAAAGCTATTTGGACAATGTAAGAGAGAATGCACCGCTCGTGCATAACATCACCAACTATGTGACCACCGCAAATGATGTGGCGAATGCCATTCTGGCAGTTGGTGCAAGCCCCATCATGTCAGATGAGCCAGAGGAAGTCGCCGACATCACACGAATTTGTGACGGGCTGAACATCAATATCGGCACACTGCATAAGCAGTCCATCCGCGCGATGCATCTGGCCGGAAAACGCGCCAGTGGAGCTAGGTCATGCAATGCTTTTTTGGATCCGGTAGGCGCGGGCGCATCGAAGCTGCGCACCGAGACGGCAGCCGCTCTTATGGAGGAACTGCACTTTACGGCAATTCGCGGCAACATATCGGAGATCAGGCACTATGTCTTGGCAGCACGACGACAAAGGGAGTGGACGCAGATGCTGCGGATGCGGTCACTCGAGGGCGAATCTGGCGGACATGATCGAATTTGCAAAGACGTGTGCCAAAACATGCGGGAGTATTGTCACCATTACCGGTGCCATTGATTTGGTCGCTGATGCAGGGGAATGCTATGTCATCCGCAATGGGCGCAAAGAAATGAGCAGCATTACGGGAACGGGTTGTCAGCTCTCCGGTGTCAGGACTGCTTTTCTGGCGGCAAATCCCGGCCATGCTTTGGCGGCTGCGGCTGCCGCTGTTGCTGCAATGGGACTCGCCGGCGAGATTGCGATGGAGTATATGACAGAAGGCGATGGAAACGCCACATATCGGAATCGGATCATCGATGCGCTCTATCATATAACAGCGGAGCGTATGAATCGAGGAGAAAGGATCGAAATCCGATGATACGGCAGCGAGTACAGACGAAGGCTCCATGCGAAACGAGCAGGGGCGACAGGAAGGAAGATGAATGAAATGCTAGTGAGGAAAGAGACCTTCTCCTGTACGCGGTGACCGATCGTCGCTGGCTACATGGGGAAGATTGTATGATGCGGCAGAATGTGCGCTGCAAGGAGGTGCGACATTCCTTCAGCTACGTGAGAAAAGCGTGAGGACAATGCCCCGCGCTTCCTTGCTGGAAGAAGCACGGGAGCTCCTTGCGCTTTGCCGGCATTATCGTGTTCCTTTGTGATTGATGATGATGTGGAGCTGGCCATGGCGATCGACGCCGATGGTGTCCACGTGGGACAGAGCGATATGGAGGCGGGTGCAGCCAGACAACGCATAGGGAAGGACAAGATTCTCGGCGTCTCGGTACAGACGGTAAAGGAGGCGCGGATTGCCATAGCGATGCGGTGCCGATTACTTGAGGGGTGGGGGCTGTATTTCTACCAACTCCAAGGAGGATGCCGAGGCTGTTCGCTATGAAACGCTGAAAGAAATATGTTCAGCGACAGCAGTTCCCGTTGTCGCAATCGGCGGCATCAACGATGAAAAACGTCTCGCAGCTTGCCGGCAGCCGGTATTGCGGGCGTCGCCGTTATTTCAGCGATCTTTGCCAAGGAGGATATCCGCCTTGCAGCGCAGCGCCTGCTGCACAAGGTAAAAAGAAGCAAAGGGGAGATAGGGAGGAAAAACGGGATGAAAAACTGTACTGACCATCGCCGAAGTGATTCCAGTGGGGGCGCCGGCATTCAGGCCGACCTCAAAACAATGACGATGAATGGTGTGTTTTGGCATGAGTGCCGTGACAGCACTCACCGCCAGAACACATGCGGTGTGAGCAACATTTTGAATGTTTCCCCGGGTTTCTGGGGCGGGAGCCAGATGCCGTTTTTCGGATATTCGGCCGGACGCGGTGAAAAATCGGCATGGTATCGGACGGGGCGCTGATCCGCGTCATCGCAGATCGCCTCATCCATTATGGGGCGGAGCACATCGTGCCGGATCCGGTCATGGTTGCCACCAGCGGGGCAAGACTGATTGAGGAGAAGGCGGTGGAGACATTGACGGATCTTTTTGATTCCGCTTGCCGAGGTGATTACACCGAACATTCCGGAGGCAGAGGTTCTTAGCGGACTTGCGATCACAACGGAAGCGGATATGCGTGAGGCTGCCGCATTCATAGCAAAGACCTTTGGCTGCAGTGTTCTCGTAAAGGGAGGGCACAGTCACAATGATGCCAACGACCTCCTTTATGAGCGAGGGTCGGTTACGTGGTTTCAGGGAAAAAGAATCGACACACACAACACGCACGGTACAGGGCTGCACACTATCCAGTGCTATTGCTGCAAACCTCGCCAAGGGCTTTGACTTGCATGAATCTGTAGGCAGGGCAAAGGAATATGTTTCGGGAGCCTTGTCAGCTATGCTTGACCTCGGAAGGGCTCTGGCCCCATGAGATCATGCATTTGACTTGCAAGGCAGATTTGCAGAGGGGATGTAAAGGATGAATAGAGAAAGCAAAAAGGAGCAATTTGTTTGGACATGGCTTGCTCTGGTTCGGTGCGGGCGTCTCTATTGCGGAAATTTTGACAGGAACGTATCTGGCGCCACTTGGATGGGGAAGCAGGCATGACGTGACCATTGTGCTGGGGCATCTGATTGGCGGTGTCCTATTTTTCCTGACTGGGCTGGTCAGTGCCAGAAGTGGAAAAAGCGCTATGGAAGCGGTGAAGATGGCCTATGGACGCTATGGCGGCGCATTTTTGCGATGCTGAACGTGTTGCAGCTCGTTGGCTGGACAGGCATTATGATTTATGACGGAGCTTTGTCCGCCACGGCCATCTGGCCGATAGGAAACTGGGGCTGGTGCGTGGTGATTGGCGCACTGATTGTACTGTGGATTGTCGTGGGGTCAGAAATTTTGGCCGGATGAATACCATCACGATGACGGCACTCTTCATCCTGACGGTGATCATGTGCATTGTTATTATGAAGGAGACCGGTACAGCACCTTTCTCGTCCGAGATGATTTCTTTTGGAGCCGCACTGGAACCGTCGGTTTCCATGCCGCTTTCGTGGCTGCCTGTGGTCGGCGATTACACAAAGGACACCGAAGAGCCGGTCAGGGCGGCTCTTGTCAGCACGCTTGTATACGGTCTCGTCAGCAGCTGGATGTTTTTGATTGGGATGGGCGCGGCAATTTTGGCGGGAACCGGTGACATCGCCTGAGATCATGCTTCGCGCAGGGCTTGGCACGGTGGGACTCCTTATTATTGTGTTTTCCACGGTCACCACAGCATTCTTGGATGCCTTCTCCGCCGGGATTTCTGCGGAAGCTGTGCGGACAGCTATGGGACAAGACGGCGAGGGGAAAAGGGAAGAAGATGGCCGTATTTGCGGCGACAATTTGGAACAGTGGCGGCAATTCTCTTCCTATGGATGATATTACTGGGCTTTTTGTATATGATTGGATCTGTTTTTGCCCATGGTTGCTGTTCTGCTCGGGCGTTCTTCGTTCTGAAAACGGATGCTCAGAACAAGGCGTGTGATTGGCGAAACATGTTCGCGTGGTTGGTGGGATTCCTCACTCTATCGGCTGCTTATGGATGTTGATTTGCCCATTGGATACACACCGCCGACGTCTCCTCATCACGTTCGCGCTATCCGTTGGGCTGAATAAGTGTGTAAAAATCGCAGATACATCTTTTTGACGAAAAAGCGAAAAACGAAAAGAGGGTTGACGAGACTCGTGACGTGTGTTTATATTATGACAGTCGCGCCGATGAGAGCGACGGCGAGCGAAAAAGCAAGCCCCAGCACTAGAGCGGCGCAGGATGTACCCTGAAAAACTACACAATGCAAAACAGTTAGATTTCGAATCTAACAAGCCAGATGCAACATCGTTGAGAAGGAGCAATCCTTCGGTCAACGAAACAACAATTCTTTTACAAGAATGACATTTTGAGCCAACAGGCTCTCAGATAGACTACGGTCTTTTATGGAGAGTTTGATCCTGGCTCAGGACGAACGCTGGCGGCGTGCTTAACACATGCAAGTCGAACGGGATGATCTTAAAGCTTGCTTTTAGAGAATCTAGTGGCAAACGGGTGAGTAACACGTAGACAACCTGCCGACAGGATGGGGACAACATTCCGAAAGGAATGCTAATACCGAATGAAGTCAGAGGAGGGCATCCTCCTCTGATGAAAGATGGCCTCTGAATATGCTATCACCTGTTGATGGGTCTGCGTCTGATTAGCTAGTTGGTGAGGTAACGGCTCACCAAGGCGACGATCAGTAGCCGGTCTGAGAGGATGAACGGCCACATTGGGACTGAGACACGGCCCAGACTCCTACGGGAGGCAGCAGTGGGGAATCTTCCGCAATGGGCGCAAGCCTGACGGAGCAACGCCGCGTGAGTGAAGAAGGTCTTCGGATCGTAAAGCTCTGTTGACGGGGACGAACGTGCGGAGTGCGAAATAGCGCTTTGTAATGACGGTACCTGTCGAGGAAGCCACGGCTAACTACGTGCCAGCAGCCGCGGTAATACGTAGGTGGCGAGCGTTGTCCGGAATCATTGGGCGTAAAGGGAGCGCAGGCGGGCCGGTAAGTCTTACTTAAAAGTGCGGGGCTCAACCCCGTGATGGGAGAGAAACTATCGGTCTTGAGTACAGGAGAGGAAAGCGGAATTCCCAGTGTAGCGGTGAAATGCGTAGATATTGGGAAGAACACCAGTGGCGAAGGCGGCTTTCTGGACTGCAACTGACGCTGAGGCTCGAAAGCCAGGGGAGCGAACGGGATTAGATACCCCGGTAGTCCTGGCCGTAAACGATGGATACTAGGTGTGGGAGGTATCGACCCCTACCGTGCCGGAGTTAACGCAATAAGTATCCCGCCTGGGGAGTACGGCCGCAAGGCTGAAACTCAAAAGGAATTGACGGGGACCCGCACAAGCGGTGGAGTATGTGGTTTTAATTCGAAGCAACGCGAAGAACCTTACCAGGCCTTGACATTGACTGAAAGCGCTAGAGATAGTGCCCTCTCTTCGGAGACAGGAAAAACAGGTGGTGCATGGCTGTCGTCAGCTCGTGTCGTGAGATGTTGGGTTAAGTCCCGCAACGAGCGCAACCCCTGTTCTTTTGTTGCCATCAGGTAAAAGCTGGGCACTCAAAGGGAGACTGCCGCGGAGAACGCGGAGGAAGGCGGGGATGACGTCAAGTCATCATGCCCCTTATGGCCTGGGCTACACACGTACTACAATGGAACGGACAGAGAGCAGCGAACCCGCGAGGGCAAGCGAACCTCAAAACCGTTTCCCAGTTCGGATTGCAGGCTGCAACCCGCCTGCATGAAGTCGGAATCGCTAGTAATCGCAGGTCAGCATACTGCGGTGAATACGTTCCCGGGTCTTGTACACACCGCCCGTCACACCACGGAAGTCATTCACACCCGAAGCCGGCGCAGCCGTCTAAGGTGGGAAGGTGACTGGGGTGAAGTCGTAACAAGGTAGCCATATCGGAAGGTGCGGCTGGATCACCTCCTTTCTAAGGATTAGGATGAACTACGGTTCACAATCTTAGGTCAGTCATTTGGCTAAAGTTTTGCATTGTCTAGTTTTTGAGGGACATCCACATGAAAATCGGGGCGATCTCAGCTGGAGAGCATCGACTTTGCAAGCAGGGGGTCAGGAGTTCATTCTCCTCACTCGAAACATCTGTTTTCTTATCAGGGTGAAACCCGAAATAGATAAATCTAAAGCATGGGATGATAACAGTGAATGCTACATGTACACGATCATTTTGCCACACTGAAAGATTTTTCCCTGAGGAATCGCTGATGAAATGAAGTCATTCAGCTTGGCGCAGATCTTTATGGTCTATAGCTCAGCTGGTTAGAGCGCACGCCTGATAAGCATGAGGTCAGTAGTTCAAGTCGCAGGACCATTTTATTTGTCGACTGAAAACGGCAGAGAAGAAACAAGATGCTCAAGATGGAGTAGCTGAACTGATGTCAGAAATGTTTCCACACTGAAAGTAGCAAATTAGGATAAAAGCGAAAATACCTTTAAACTGATGACAAAAAGTCGTTAGAGCGTAAGTCAAGTTTAAAAAGGGCATACGGCGGATGCCTAGGCGTTTCAGGAAACGAAGAAGGACGCGATAAGCTGCGATAAGCCATGACGAGCTGCAAGTAAGCATTGACTCATGGATTTCCGAATGGGGCAACCCGGCAAGAGTAACGTCTTGTCACCCTGTACTAGATACAGGGAGAAAACACCCGATGAACTGAAACATCTAAGTAGTCGGAGGAAAAGAAATCAAAGAGATTCCCTGAGTAGCGGCGAGCGAAACGGGAGGAGCCCAAACCTGAGGACTTCGGTTCTTGGGGGTTGCGGACCTGCAACAAGACATAAGCTTTAGTGGAAGCATCTGGGAAGGTGCGGCGAAGAGAGTGAGACCCTCGTACACGAAAGAGTGAGTGTTGGGCAGGGATCCAGAGTACCACAGGGCACGAGGAACCCGGTGGGAAGCAGGGTGGACCACCATCCAAGGCTAAATACATCGAAACGACCGATAGCGATGAGTACCGTGAGGGAAAGGTGAAAAGAACCCCGGGAGGGGAGTGCAATAGAACCTGAAACCGTATGTCTACAAACAGTCGGAGCACTTTAGATGTGCGACGGCGTGCCTATTGAAGAATGAACCGGCGAGTTAATTTATGCTGCGAGGTTAAGCGGGAGACGCGGAGCCGAAGCGAAAGCGAGTCTTAAGAGGGCGGCAGTAGCATGGATTAGACCCGAAACCACAGTGATCTATGCATGTCCAGGTTGAAGCTCAGGTAAAAATGAGTGGAGGACCGAACCCGTGCGTGTTGAAAAACGTTGGGATGAGGTGTGCATAGGGGTGAAATGCCAATCGAACGTGGAGATAGCTGGTTCTCCCCGAAATAGCTTTAGGGCTAGCCTCAGGCGAATAACCATAGAGACGGTAGAGCACTGATCGGGCAAGGGGGCGTAAAGCCTACCGACCCCAGTCAAACTACGAATGGCTCATATGGGCAGCCTGGGAGTCAGAATGCGAGTGATAAGACCCGTATTCAAGAGGGAAACAGCCCAGACCGCCGGCTAAGGTCCCAAATGCTGTGCTAGAGTGGAGAAGGATGTAGGACTTCGAAAACAACCGGGATGTTGGCTCAGAAGCAGCCACCATTAAAAAGAGTGCGTAATAGCTCACTGGTCGAGAGGCCCTGCGCCGAAAAATATCCGGGGCTCAAGCACAGAACCGAAGCCGCGGCAGGGTCGTACTACGGTACACACTGGGTAGGGGCGTTCTTATCTGGACGAGAGCAGACCGGAAGGACTGCTGGACGGGTAAGAAGTGAGAATGCCGGTATGGTAGCGAAACGACGGGTGAGAATCCTGTCCACCGAAAGCCTAAGGAGATCCCGGGCAACGCTCGTCGTCCCAGGGGTAAGTCGGGACCTAAGCCGAGGCGAAAAGCATAGGGCGATGGACAACTGGCGAAAATTCCAGTACCGGGCGACTTCGTTTGAGGATGGAGTGACGCAGGAAGGAAGCTGAGCGCGCGACTGGTAGAGCGCGTCGAAGGCGGTAGGCTGGTATGGAGGCAAATCCCCATACCGTAAAAGGCCGAGAACCGATAGATAGGAAGGGCTACGGCCCGACTGAATTCAGCCGCACTAAACTGCCAAGAAAAGCTTCTAACGAGAAGTCGTCCGCCCGTACCAAAACCGACACAGGTAGGCGGGGAGAGAATCCTAAGGTGCGCGGGAAAAACCCTCGTTAAGGAACTCGGCAAAAATGCATCCGTAACTTCGGGAAAAGGATGGCCGTTGATGGTGAAGGTGTTTACCACCGGAGCTGTTGACGGCGGCAGAAAAGAGGCCCAAGCGACTGTTTACCACAAACACAGGTGCCTGCGAAAGCGCAAGCTGAAGTATAGGTGCTGACGCCTGCCCGGTGCAGGAAGGTTAAGGAGAGTTGTTAGCCCTAGAGGTGAAGCAGCGAACTGAAGCCCCTGTAAACGGCGGCCGTAACTATAACGAGTCCTAAGGTAGCGAAATTCCTTTGTCGGGTAAGTTCCGACCCGCACGAAAGGCGTAACTGATTTGGGCACTGTCTCAACGAGGGACCCGGTGAAATTGAAATACCTGTGAAGATGCAGGTTACCCGCGACTGGACAGAAAGACCCCATGGAGCTTTACTGCAGCTTGGCATTGGTCTTTGGCATATAACGTACAGGATAGCCGGGAGACTGGGAAGACCTAGATCGCCAGATGTAGTCGGAGTCATCGTTGGGATACCGGCCTTTCATATGCTAAGGATCTAACCGGAACATTAACAGTGTTCGGGACAGTACCAGGCGGGCAGTTTGACTGGGGCGGTCGCCTCGAAAGAGCAACGGAGGCGTCCAAAGGTTCCCTCAGCGCGGACAGAAATCGCGCGAAGAGCATAAAGGCAGAAGGGAGCTTGACTGCGAGACTGACGGGTCGAGCAGGTACGAAAAGTGAGGGCTTAGTGATCCGGTGGAAAGAGAGTGGAATTGCCATCGCTCAACGGATAAAAAGCTACCCTGGGGATAACAGGCTAATCTCTCCCAAGAGTCCATATCGACGGGGAGGTTTGGCACCTCGATGTCGGCTCATCACATCCTGGGGCTGAAGCAGGTCCCAAGGGTTGGGCTGTTCGCCCATTAAAGTGGTACGTGAGCTGGGTTCAGAACGTCGAGACAGTTCGGTCCATATCCATCGCGGGCGTAAGATACATGAGGGAGGCTGCTCCTAGTACGAGAGGACCGGAGTGGACGGACCAACGGTGTACCGGTTGTCCTGCCAAGGGCACGGCCGGGTAGCTGCGTCCGGAAGGGATAAACGCTGAAAGCATCTAAGCGTGAAGCCTGTCCCGAGATGAAGTATCTCATTCCTATAAGGAAGTAAGACCCCTTGAAGAAGACAAGGTGATAGGGCTGGGATGTGGAAGTCACAGCAATGTGTGCAGCTGACCAGCACTAATCGGTCGAGGGCTTGACTTAAGAGAGCCAAAGACTGTGTGAGCGAAAGCGAACAGACAGTTTTTGTGCGAATCTAGTCGTTAGTCGACGTCTGACGTAGTCAATGTCGACCGTAGCTAGCAGAGATGCTTAGCGTAAGTCACTCTTTACACAATACAATTTTGCTGACGTTTCTTCTGGAAGTTTTGAGTGAGCAAGACTCATTCAACAAGATGCGGTGATGATGCCTGGACGGTTCCACCTGTTCCCATTCCGAACACAGTAGTTAAGCGTCCACAGGCCGAGGGTACTTCG
>BNJS01001068.1_pt1 | contig 124992 bp, 123 predicted proteins | sample 8540461 | NCBI WGS metagenome assembly BNJS01 (sample SAMD00202454, study PRJDB9452) | human saliva metagenome | isolation source: human saliva | place: Japan | reverse complement strand
CTCGCGGGGACTGCGGTCCGGGGACCTGCCTGCGGGCAGCTGGGCACTGCGCAGCGCGATGCACCACTCGCCCTCGCCGTGCCAGTCCACCCAGCCCACGGGCCCGGCGTAACGCCCCCGGTCCATGGACTCGGCCTCCTCGATGAGGCGTGCGGCCGCCTGTGTCGGTGTCCCGCACACGGCCGCCGTCGGGTGCAGTGCGTCCACCAGGGCCAGCGCCCCGGTGTCCCCGGCGACGACCCCGGTGACGTCACTGGCCAGGTGCAGCACGTTTCGGCAGCGTCAGGACGAAGCGGGCCGGGGCCTCCACCACCGAGCACAACGGCTCCAGCGCCGTGATCGCCGAGTCCCGGGCCAGCTCGTGCTCCCGGTTGTTCTTCTCCGAGCCCTCCAGCCAGGACGCCAGGCGCGCCGTCGCCAGGGCGTCCTCGCCGGCGTGCCGGCGGGCCGTGCCGGCCAGCACCCTGCTGATGAGGCGCCGATCGCGTAGGCGCAGCAGCAGCTCAGGGCTGGCCCCCACCATCTGGTCGACGGCGAAGATCCAGGTGGAGGGGTAGTCGCGGGCCAGGCGCCGCAGCACCGTGCCGGTGGCCAGCGGCGCGCTCCGGGTAGGCCAGAACGTCACGGGCCAGGACCACCTTGCGGGCCTGCCCGCACGCATCCGCTCCTGCGTGGCGGACACCGCTCGGCGCCACTGCTCCCTCGCTGAGTGCCCCGGTCTCGACAGTGACGGCGCCGTCGGAGTCCCCGCCGTCGCCGGCCTGCTCCCGGCCCGATCGCTGCGCGTGCCTGCGCCACCATCGCCTCAGGAGCATCTCGGGATCCGGGTGCTCCGGCTCCGCCCCGTCGGCAGCTGCGGGTACCACGGTCGTCATCCAGGCGCCGGAGTCGTCGCAGCCCGACGAGGACCTCGGGAACGACGAGGACCGAGGACTGCTGCGAGGCGGGGGAGAAGGTGATCGCGCCCAGCGCCACCGGTCCCGGTCCCGGGGCGGACCAGCGCATCACGCCACCAGGCCGCGCCGACGACGGCCCGCCACGCGGCCCGCAGCGCCTCGATGCGCCCCGCCCCGTGGGCCTCGATCACCAGGACACGGCCCAGCCCGATGAGTCCGCGTCCCTCGTGGACCCAGGAGCTGACATCCTCACGGCACCCCAGCAGGTCGATGAGCGTGAGCCCCTCCAGCGCGCCCTCGGGCAGCTCGTGGGTGCGGAAGGACAGGCGCGGCGGCGCGGCCCGGCAGTGCTCGGCCCTCACGACGTCGGCCCCGGGGCGGTGCTCGGACCGATTCTCACTGATCGCCCTGAGCGCGCACGGGCCGAGTGGCCCGGTGGACCGCGACGATCCCGCCGGAGAGGTTCTTGTATCCCACGCCCCGCCAGCCGGCCTCGTGCATGAGGCCGGCCAGCTCCCGCTGGTCCGGCCAGGCCAGGATCGACTCGCCCAGGTAGTCATAGGCCTCGGTGTTCGATGAGACCAGACGGGCGGCGGCCGGCAGGGCGCTGCCCAGGTAGAAGCGGTACAGGTGACGGAAGGCGGGCCGGCTCGGGGTGGAGAACTCCGCAATGACGATCCGCCCGCCCGGAACCGTCACCCGGCGCATCTCCGACAGCGCCCGTGCCGTGTCCTGCACGTTGCGCAGCCCGTAGGAGATGGTGACGACGTCGAAGCTCTCATCGGCGAAGGGCAGCGCCGTGGCGTCCCCGGCCACGAAGGCGATCTCGGGGTGGCGGCGCTTGCCCTCGGCCACCATGCCGGTGGAGAAGTCGCAGGCCACGACCTCGGCGCCGTCGGCGGCGTACTCCACCGAGGAGCTGCCGGTCCCGCAGCCAGGTCCAGGACGCGCGTCCCCGGCCTGGCGGCGACGGCCGCGCGCGTCACCCGGCGCCACATGTGCACCTGGAACAGGCTCATCACGTCATTGGACAGGTCGTAGCGGCGCGCGACGGCGTCGAACATCCCGGCGACCTCACGCGGGTCCTTGGCGAGGCTGGCTCGAAGGGGGGATCGGCTCATGGGGGTCATCATCGCAAATCCCGGCCGCGGTATCGCCGTCAGGCGTGCCGGGGGCCGCTGCAGACCGACCTCCGAGCACCCTGGCGCCGCTCTAGGACCCTGGTCCCGTCCGACAGTGTTGAAATTCGTTACTCACTTGCAGCGTAATTCTGGGGTCGCCGCCATCCTTCGGTGAGGTGGGGAGTTTCCTGAACATTGCCGTCACAGCAACGAAAACCTCTGTTCGTCGCCTCCGTCGGCGGTCTTGTCATGGAGGCGTCCGCCCCCTGGGTACAGTCGGCACAGGCTCCGCCGAGCGCGGGGCCTGCATTACGGTGCCAACTGTGATGCCTATGACAACGCCCGCCGTACCAGAAGTGCCGAGGAGGGAAGGCCGAGTGACTCAGGCAGCCGCCCAGTCCAGCGCCTCAGCCACTGCCGACGTCATCGTCGTCGGGGCGGGCCCGGCCGGATCCTCGGCGGCCTACCACATGGCCACTCTCGGTCTCGATGTCATCCTCCTGGAGAAGCAGGAGCTCGGCCGTGACAAGGTCTGCGGGGACGGCCTGACCCCCTCGGCCGTGCGTGAGCTCGTCTCCATGGGGGTGGACACCTCCGGCTGGCAGCGCAACCGCGGCCTGCGCGTCATCGGCGGCGGGCACCTCCTCCACTTCCCCTGGCCGGAGCAGGCATCCTTCCCCTCCTACAGGATGGCCCGTCCCCGCGCCCTGCTCGACCGCGACCTGGCCGAGCACGCCGCCGCGGCCGGCGCCCGCCTGCTCACCGGCGTCACCGTCACCGGCCCCGTCACCTCGCCCACCGGCCGCGTCACCGGTGTCGAGGCCCGCCCCACCAACCGGGTCGCCTACCCCGGCATCGAGGGGCCCACCACTTTCACCGCCCCGCTGGTCGTCGACGCCGGAGGGGTCTCGGCCCGCCTGGCCACCGCCGTCGGGCGCATCAAGAACGAGCGTCGTCCCATGGGCGTGGCCGTGCGCGCCTACTTCCGCTCCCCGCGCGCCAAGGACGCCTGGATGGAGTCCCGCCTCGAGCTGTGGGACGGCACGCCCGGCAAGTCCGACCTCCTGCCCGGCTACGGCTGGATCTGGTCCGTGGGGGAGGGACTGGTCAACGTCGGGCTCGGCTCGGTCTCCTCGCGCGCCCAGGCCACCTCCATCGACTACCGCGCCGTGTTCAACCGCTGGATGGACAACGTCCCGGCCTCATGGGGCTTCACCCAGGAGAACCAGGTCGGCGGCCTGGTCAGCGCCGCCCTGCCCATGGCCTTCAACCGCAAGCCGCACTACGCCGACGGCCTCATGCTGCTGGGCGACGCAGGCGGCATGGTCTCGCCCTTCAACGGCGAGGGCATCGCCCAGGCCCTCATGTCCGGCCGCCTGGCCGCCCAGGCCGCCGCCCAAGCCGGTGCCCGCACGACCACCTCGGGCCGCGAGCAGGTCCTGGCCCAGTATCCCAAGGCCCTCAGCTCCGAGATGGGCGGCTACTACACGCTCGGCCGTGTCTTCGTCGCCCTCATCGAGCACCCCGAGGTCATGCGCCTGTGCACCCGCTACGGGCTGCCGCGCAAGCGCCTCATGAAGCTCGTCACCAAGCTCCTGTCCGACGGGTGGGAGCGCCGCGGCGGCGACGGAATCGACCACTTCATCCAGCTCCTGACAAGGATGGTGCCGGAAGCATGAACCCCTACGCCTCCCTGCTCATCATGGCCGCACTGGCCCTCCTGGTGGCCGTCGGCGGCCTGGCCATGAGCGCCATCATCAGCCCCGCCCGGCGCAACCGGGTCAAGGTGGCCAACTACGAGTGCGGCATCGACCCCACCCCCGCCAACACCGAGCACGGGCGCTTCCCCGTCTCCTTCTACCTGGTGGGCATGACCTTCATCATCTTCGACGTCGAGGTGGTCTTCCTCTACCCCTGGGCCACGGCCTTCGGGCGCCTGGGGTTCTTCGGGCTGGGGAGCGGCCGTCCTGTTCATCGGCCTCATCACCGTGCCCTACATCCTCGAGTGGCGTCGCGGCGGACTGGACTGGGACTGAGGGCGGCTCTGACCGGCGAGGACCCAGCCCGACGATCTCAAGGGTACACAGCAGTGAAGAGCATGAAAAAAAGCACAACGCCTTCATGGCGTCCATCCCCTCCAAGCGCAATGACCCCCTACGCCGCCGCTGCCGCCGAGGGTGGACAGCCCGGGCTTCCTGCTGACCACCGTCGAGAAGCTCGCGGGCCTGGCCCAGGCCCGCTCCATGTGGCCCGTCACCATGGGCCTGGCCTGCTGCGCCATCGAGATGATGGCCGCCGGCACCCCCCGCTTCGACATGGCCCGCTTCGGCTGGGAGGTCTTCCGCGCCTCCCCGCGCCACGCCGACGTCATGATCGTCTCGGGCCGTGTCTCCCACAAGATGGCCCCGATCGTGCGCAATGTCTACGACTCCATGCCCGAGCCCAAGTGGGTCATCTCCATGGGGGCCTGCGCCTCATCGGGAGGCATCTTCAACAACTACGCCGTCGTCCAGGGCTGCGACCACATCGTCCCGGTGGACATCTACCTGCCGGGCTGCCCGCCGCGCCCCGAGATGCTCCTCAACGCCATGCTCGAGCTCACCCGCCAGATCGAGAAGAAGCCGCTGTTCAAGCACCGCGAGGAGATCGCCCGCGCCGTCGAGGCCGCCGCCCTGTCGGCCACCCCCACCCATGAGATGAAGGGCCTTCTGGCATGAGTGAGAAGAACGCTCCGGGACACGACTCGGGCTCCGACGCCGTGTCCGAGATCCCCGAGGTCTCGGCGGTCCCCGACGTCCCCGAGGTCGCCGGCACCCCCGTGCGCCCCGAGCTGCGCCTGGAGGTCATCGCCGCCCCCACCGGCCAGTTCGGCGCCTCCGACGCCGGCGACACCACCGGCTACGGCGAGCACCGCAGCGTCGTCACCCTCGCCCCCGCCGCCGTGCGCCCCTACGGCGGCTGGTTCGACGGCGTCGTCGACGCCCTCGATCGAGGACCTCCAGGAGGCCGGCATCGACCCGGCCGCCGCCATCGAGAAGGTCGTCATCGAGCACGACGAGCTCACCCTGTTCGTCGCCCGCGAGCACCTGCTCGACGTCGCCCGTCCCCTGCGCGACGACCAGGACCTGCGCTTCGAGCTGTGCCTGGGTGTCAGCGGCGTCCACTACCCCGAGCTGACCGGGCGCGAGCTGCACGCCTGCATCGAGTCTCATGAGCCTGACCCACGGCGGGCGCCAGCTGCGCCTTCAGGTCACCTGCCCCGACTCGGACCCGCACGTGCCCTCCATCGTCTCGCTCTACCCCGGGAACGACTGGCACGAGCGTGAGACCTGGGACCTCATGGGCATCGTCTTCGACGGCCACCCCCACCTGACCCGCACCGCCATGCCCGACGACTGGGTGGGCCACCCCCAGCGCAAGGACTACCCGCTGGGCGGCATCCCCGTCGAGTACAAGGGCGCCCAGACCCCGCCCGCCGACACCCGGAGGTCCTACCGCTGATGAGCACCACAAGCACCTTCCGCGCCTCCGGCCCCGCCACGGACGAGCTGTCCGCCGGCGCCGAGCAGTTCACCGTCAGCGGCGGGGACTGGGACGACGTCGTCGCCCAGATCGCCGAGCGCGACGAGGCCGACCGCCTGCGCAACGACCGGATCGTCCTCAACATGGGCCCGGTCCACCCCTCCACCCACGGCGTGCTGCGCCTGGTCCTGGAGGCCGACGGCGAGGTCGTCACCGAGGTCCGTGTCGGAACCGGCTACCTGCACACCGGTATCGAGAAGAACATGGAGTACCGCACCTGGGTGCAGGGCGAGACCTTCGTGACCCGCATGGACTACGTGGCCCCCTTCTTCCAGGAGGTCGGCTACGCGCTCGCCGTCGAGAAGCTCCTGGGCATCACCGACGACATCCCCGAGAAGGCCACCGTCACCCGCGTGCTGCTCATGGAGCTCAACCGCATCGCCTCCCACGTCGTGGCCGTGGGCACCGGGGGCAACGAGATGGGCGGCACCACGCTCATGACCATCGCCTTCCGCTGCCGCGAGAACATCCTCAAGGCCTTCGAGATGGTCTCCGGGCTGCGCATGAACCACGCCTACATCCGCCCCGGGGGGCTGGCCCAGGACATCCCCGAGGGCTTCACCGAGTTCGTGCGCTCGGTCATGCCGGACATGAAGAAGGACATCCACGAGCTCGAGCTGCTGCTCCTGGAGAACCCGATCCTCAAGTCCCGCTTCATCGGCGTGGGGGGAGATCAGCCTCGCCGGTGGGCTCGCCCTGGGCCTGACCGGGCCGTGCCTGCGCGCGGCCGGCTACCCGCTGGACCTGCGGCGCTCCAAGCCCTACTGCGGCTACGAGACCTACGACTTCCGGGTCCCCACCTACAGGGTCTCCGACTGCTACAACCGCCTGCGCATCCGCCTGGACGAGGCCTACGAGTCCCTCAAGATCGTCTCCCAGTGCCTGGACCGCCTCGACGAGATCTCCGCCCGCGGCGACGACCCGTCCAACACCACGATGGTGGCCGACCCGACCATCGCCTGGCCCGCCCGCATGTCCATCGCCACTGACGGCCAGGGTCAGTCCCTGGAGCACGTGCGCGAGATCATGGGCAGCTCCATGGAGTCCCTCATCCACCACTTCAAGCTGGTGACCCAGGGCTTCAGGGTCCCTGCCGGGCAGGTCTACCAGACCGTCGAGCACGCCAAGGGGATCCTGGGCGTCCACGCTGTCTCCGACGGCGGCACCCGCCCCTACCGGGTCCACTTCCGCGACCCCTCCTTCTCCAACCTGCAGTCGTTGGCCATGATGGGGGAGGGTGGCATGATCGCCGACCTCGTGCCCACCCTGGCCTCCATCGACCCCGTCCTGGGAGGCGTGGACCGCTGATGAGCACCACCGAGAACGCAGTCAACCCAGCCGTCGAGACCATCGCGACCGTCAGCGCGGTCGGCCCGGTGAGCACCGTCGCGGCCGCCGCCGTCGCCGCCGGCTACAGCGCCGAGGTCGCCCAGGGCCTCCAGGACGACATCGAGCGGATCATCGCCCGCTACCCGGAGGGCAAGGAGCGCAGCGCCCTCATCCCGATGCTCCACCTCATCCAGTCCGTGGACGGCTATGTCTCGCCGGCCGGCATCGCGCTGTGCGCCGCCCGGCTCGGCCTGGAGCGGGCCGAGGTCAGCGCCGTGGCCACCTTCTACAGCCAGTTCCGTCGCCACCCGGTCGCACCTATCACGTGGGCGTGTGCACCAACGCCCTGTGCGCCGTCATGGGCGGGGACGAGATCTGGTCGGCGGTCACCGAGCACACCGGCCTGGGCGCCGAGGAGACCAGCGAGGACGGCACCATCAGCCTCGAGCGCGTCGAGTGCAACGCCGCCTGCGACTACGCCCCCGTCGTCATGGTCAACTGGGAGTTCTTCGACAACCAGACCCCCGACTCCGCCGTCGCCATGATCAAGGCCCTCGAGCGCGGCGAGGACGTCGCTCCCACCCGCGGCCCCGAGACCGTCCCCACCTTCCGCGAGAACGAGCGCCTGCTGGCCGGCTTCGAGGACGGCTCGCACCGACGAGGGGCGCGGCCCCGGTGAGCCGACCCTGCGCGGCCTGCGCATCGCCCGCGAGCAGGGCTGGACCGCGCCGAAGGAGGAGACCAAGTGAGCGACACCGCCACCTACACCGCGCCGGGAACCCTCACCCCGGTCCTGAGCGACCTGTGGGACCAGGAGCGCTCCTGGACCCTGCAGGCCTACCTCGACCACGGCGGCTACGAGGGCCTGAAGCAGGGCCAAGACCCTCAGCAGCGAGGACCTCATCACCCTCATCAAGGACTCCGGCCTGCGCGGGCGCGGCGGCGCCGGCTTCCCCACCGGCCTGAAGTGGTCCTTCCTGCCCCCGGTCGACGGAGGCCCGCGCTACCTCGTGGTCAACGCCGACGAGTCCGAGCCGGGCACCTGCAAGGACATCCCCACGATCATGTCCAACCCGCAGGCGCTCATCGAGGGCATCGCCATCACCTCGCGCGCCATCGGCGGCGACCACGCCTTCGTCTACCTGCGCGGCGAGGTCCCCCACGTCTACCGCCGTCTGCTCAGCGCCGTGCGCGAGGCCACCGAGTCCGGCCTGCTGGACACCGGCTTCGGGCTCGACGGCCAGCAGCGGCTGCGCATCACCGCCCACGCCGGGGCCGGCGCCTACATCTGCGGTGAGGAGACCGCCCTGCTGGACTCCCTGGAGGGCCGCCGCGGCCACCCCCGCCTCAAGCCGCCCTTCCCCGCCGTCGCCGGCCTCTACGCCCGTCCCCACGGTGGTCAACAACGTCGAGACCATCGCCTCGGTCCCGGCGATCCTGGCCCGCGGCGCCCAGTGGTACTCCACCATGGGCACCGAGAAGTCCAAGGGCCACGGCATCTTCTCCGTCTCCGGCCACGTGGCCCACCCCGGCCAGTACGAGGCCCCCTTCGGCATCACCATGCGCGAGCTCATCGAGCTCTCCGGCGGCATCCGCCCCGGCCACGAGCTGAAGTTCTGGGTGCCGGGAGGCTCCTCGACTCCGATCTTCGGCCCCGACGAGCTCGACGTCCCCCTGGACTACGAGTCCGTGGCCGAGGCCGGCTCCATGCTGGGGAACCCGCGCCCTGCAGGTCTTCGACGAGACCGTCTCCGTGGTGCGCGTGGTCACCCGGTGGACCGAGTTCTACCAGCACGAGTCCTGCGGCAAGTGCACCCCCTGCCGCGAGGGCACCTACTGGATGCGCCAGATCATGCTGCGCCTGGAGGCCGGGCGCGGGACTGCCCGGCGACGTCGAGAAGCTCGAGTCCATCGCCTCCAACATCGCCGGACGCTCCTTCTGCGCCCTGGGCGACGCCTCCGCCACCCCGGTCCTGACCGGCATCAAGCGGTTCCGCGAGGAGTTCGAGGCCGGCTACACCGCCGCCGCCGGTGAGCTCTTCCCCTACGCCGCCTCCTCCGTCTTCGAAAGCGCACGGTGAGCCATGACTGCTGAGACGACCACCAAGAGCTCCGCACCCGCGGCGCCGCCGGCCCCCGAGATGGTCCACATGACCATCGACGGCCTGCCCGTCGAGGTCGAGAAGGGGACCCTCCTCATCCGTGCCGCCGAGCAGGTCGGCGTGCGCATCCCGCGCTTCTGCGACCACCCGCTGCTCGCGCCGTCGGCCAACTGCCGCCAGTGCCTGGTGGAGGTGGCCATGCCGGGGCGCGACGGCGTCGTGCGGCCCATGCCCAAGCCTCAGCCCTCCTGCGCCATGACCGCCATGGAGGGCATGGAGATCTCCACCCAGGCCACCAGCGAGGTCGCCGCCAAGGCCCAGGCCGGACACCATGGAGTTCCTCCTCATCAACCACCCGCTGGACTGCCCGGTGTGCGACAAGGGCGGTGAGTGCCCCCTGCAGAACCAGGCCCTGGAGCTCATGGCCTCCGGCGCCCAGTCCGCCACCCGCTTCACCGACGTCAAGCGCACCTTCCCCAAGCCGCTGCGCCTGACCAGCAACATCCTGCTGGACCGCGACCGCTGCATCCTGTGCCAGCGCTGCGTGCGCTTCGCCGACCAGATCCCCGGTGACCCCTTCATCGCCCTCCAGGGCCGCGGCGGCGGGCACCCCTCCTTCGACATGGACGGCGACCCCGAGCACGCCGGGGGCCTGTACTCCGAGCAGATCGGGCGCTTCGACGCCCGCGTCCTGGACTTCCACACCGAGCCGACCCAGCAGCCGCTCGACGCCGACCTCCAGACGATCCGCGGCGTGCCCTCCCTGACCGCCCTGGGCGACCTGACCGGTCCCGGCGGTGAGCCCGGCGCCTCCGACGGCACCGACTACGGCCCCGACCTGGCCACCGGCCGCGAGGACCTGGACGCCTCCGGGCGCCCCTTCGCCTCCTACTTCTCGGGCAACATCATCCAGATCTGCCCCGTGGGCGCCCTGACCTCCGCGAAGTACCGCTTCCGGGCCCGCCCCATGGACCTGGTCTCCACCGACTCCGTCACCGAGCACGACGCCTCCGGCTCCGCCATCCGCGTCGACATGCGCCGCGGCGTCGTCCTGCGCCACCTCGCCGGCAACGACCCCGAGGTCAACGAGGAGTGGATCACCGACAAGGACCGCTTCGCCTTCACCTGGTCCTCCCAGCCCGACCGCCTCACCGTGCCACTCGTGCGCGACGAGGAGACCGGCGAGCTCGTCACCACCTCCTGGTCCGACGCCCTGGACGTGGCCGCCCAGGGACTGGCCCGCGCCGCCTCCGACGGGGGAGTGGGGCTCCTGCCCGGCGGCCGCCTCACCCTGGAGGACGCCTGGGCCTGGTCCCGCTTCGCCCGCACCGTCCTGGGCACCAACGACATCGATCAGCGCGTGCGCGCCCACAGCCAGGAGGAGGACACCTTCCTGGCCGCCCGGGTGGCCGGCACCGGACTGGGCGCCGTCACCTACCGCCACCTGGAGAAGGCCGGACAGTCCTGCTCCTGGGCCTGGAGCCCGAGGACGAGTGCGGCTCCCTGTTCCTGCGCCTGCGCAAGGGCGTGCGCGCCGGCGGCGTCAAGGTGGCCACCGTGACCACCTGCCTGAGCGCCGGCAGCCGCAAGCTCTCCGCCCAGGCCATCCTCACCCCGCCCGGTGAGGAGGCCCGCGTCGTCGCCCACCTCAGCCAGACCCACCCCGACCTCGTCGAGGCCCTGCGGGCCGACGGCGCCACCATCCTCATCGGTGAGCGCGCCGCCCGCGTTCCCGGCCTGCTGAGCGTCGCCGACGCCCTGGCCACCGCCACCGGCGCCCACCTGGCCTGGGTCCCGCGCCGCAGCGGCGAGCGCGGCGGCATCGAGGCGGGCCTGCTGCCCGGCCTCCTGCCCGGCGGTCGCCCCGTGACCGACCCCGAGGCCCGTGCCCAGGTCGAGCGGGCCTGGAACCTGGGTCCCGAGCACCCCCTGCCCGCGTCACCGGGCCGCGACGCCACCGGCATCCTCTCGGCCCTCCTGGAGGGGAGCCTCGGCGGCGCCGTCGTCGGCGGCATCGACCTGCGCGACTTCCCCGACCCGGGCCTGGCCCGCGCGGCCCTCGCCGCCAGCGGCTTCACCGTCCAGCTCGAGGTGCGCCGCAGCGAGGTCAGCGAGCACGCCGACGTCGTCCTGCCCGTCGCCCCGGCCGTGGAGAAGAACGGCACCTTCGTCAACTGGGAGGGGCGTGTGCGCCCCTTCGGTCAGGCCCACGTCTCACGCGCCCGCACCGACCGCCAGGTCCTGGGCATGCTCGCCGACGAGATGGGAGTCGACCTCCAGGTCGACGACCTGGTCGTCCTGCACGAGCAGCTCGCCGATCTGGGCCTGTGGCGCGGGCAGCGCACGCCGGTCGCCTTCGGGCCCGCCCCGGTGGTCTGCGCCGGTGCCCCTGTCCCCGCCGACGGCGTGGAGGCGCGCCTGACCACTCACAAGCCCATGCTCGACGCCGGACGCCTCCAGGACGGCGAGCCCTTCCTGGCGGCCACCGCCCTGCGCCCCATCGCCCGGGTGGGCGCCGACCTCGCCCAGCGCCTGTCGCTGGCAGCCGGCCAGGAGGTGACCGTGGCGACCGCCACCGGATCGATCACCCTGCCGGCCGTCGTCGGCGGAGTCAGCGACGGCACCGTGTGGCTGCCCGAGTGCTCGGCCGGATCCACCGTCCACCAGACCCTGGGTGCCGGGCACGGCTCCCAGGTCACCCTGACCCACGCAGCGGAGGTACTGAGGTGAACCCGATCCACGCGGCTCAGGCCGCCGCCGACGACGCCATCTCCAACGGAGGCGTGACCGCCGACTTCTCCGCCGAGACCTGGTGGCTGACCGTCATCAAGGCCGGCTTCATCGTCGCCTTCCTCATCGTCAGCGTCATGATGGCGCTGTGGGTGGAGCGACGCGGCCTGGCCCGCATGCAGACCCGCCTGGGCCCCAACGTCAACGGCCCCCTGGGCCTGCTCCAGGCTGTCGCCGACGCCGGCAAGCTCATCATGAAGGAGGACTTCTGGCTCAAGGGGGCCGAGAAGGTCATCTACCTCCTGGCGCCGCTCATCGCCGCCTTCAGCGCCTTCATGGTCTACGCGGTCATCCCCTTCGGGCCGCAGGTGAGCATCTTCGGCCACTCCACGCCCCTGCAGCTGACCGACTTCCCGGTGGCGGTCCTCTACATCCTGGCCATCACCGCCTTCGGCGTCTACGGGCATCATCCTGGGCGGATGGTCCACGCACTCCACCTACCCGCTCTTCGGCGCCGTGCGCAGCGCCGCTCAGGTCATCTCCTACGAGCTGAGCATGAGCCTGTCCATCCTCACGGTCTTCCTGGCCTCGGGGACCATGTCCACCTCCGGGATCGTCAGCGCCCAGCAGCGCATCTGGTGGGCCGTGGCGATGCTGCCCAGCTTCATCATCTACGTCATCTCCATGGTCGGTGAGGTCAACCGCCTCCCCTTCGACCTTCCCGAGGCCGAGGGCGAGCTCGTCGCCGGCCACATGGTCGAGTACTCCTCGATGAAGTTCGCCTGGTACTTCCTGGCCGAGTACATCAACATGTTCAACGTCTCGGCCGTGTGCGTCACCCTGTTCCTGGGCGGCTGGCGCTCGGCGATCCTCGGCCTGTTCTGGGAGGGCGCCAACTCCGGCTGGTGGCCGATGCTGTGGTTCGTCGCCAAGGTCTGGGCCGTCATGTTCTTCATGATCTGGACCCGTGGAACCCTGGTGCGCATCCGCTACGACCACTTCATGAAGCTGGGCTGGAAGGTCCTCATCCCGATCTCCCTGGTCTGGTTCGTGCTGGTGGCGGTGGTGCGCGCCTTCCGCACCTTCTCGGGCGCCTCCGTGCAGGCGCTGCTGCTGCCGATGGCCGGTCGTCTTCTGCGTCATCATGCTCATCCTCTTCCTCATGCCCGACAAGGAGGAAGAGGAGGAGCTCTACGACGAGTACGACGATGACGGACGACGACGACGACGTCGAGATCATGAGCGCCGACGACGATCACGTCGCCTTCCTCGAGGGCTTCCCCGTCCCGCCGCCTCCGGGCAAGTCCCTGCCCCCCTCACCGCGTGCCCGCCGCGCCGCCCTGGCGGCGGAGGCGGCCACCGCGGCCGACGACTCCGAGACCGGGGCGGTCACCGCCGTCGGTCTCCTGGAGGACGTCGACCTCGAGGACGATGACGCGGCCGCCTCCGCGGACTCCGCGGCATCTGCCCAGTCCCCCGACTCGGCCGGCACGGTCAGCACGGACGCGGCCACCGCCCTGCCCACCTTCACCCTTGACCTCAAGGCCGACTCGGCCGGCGGCAAGGACACAGACACGGCCGCTGAGGCACCCCAGGAGGGAAAAGATGACTGATCGCCCCCACCGTTCCCGGGGCTCGCAGCACGACAAGTGGCTGCGCGACGCTCCCTCCGCCCTGGCCCGGGCCTTCGCGCCCGTGGCCGGCTACGGGGTCACCATCTCCTCGATGTTCCGTCCCGTGGTCACCGAGCAGTACCCCTTCGAGGCGCCCCAGGTGATGCCCCGCTACCACGGGCGCCACCAGCTCAACCGCTACGACGACGGCCTGGAGAAGTGCATCGGCTGCGAGCTGTGCGCCTGGGCCTGCCCCGCCGACGCGATCTACGTCGAGGCCGCCTCCAACGAGCCCGGCGCCCAGTACTCGCCCGGCGAGCGCTACGGGCGCGTCTACCAGATCAACTACCTGCGCTGCATCTTCTGCGGCATGTGCATCGAGGCCTGCCCCACCCGGGCCCTGACCATGTCCACCGACTTCGATGAGCTCGTCGGCCCCGGCCGCGAGGGCCTCATCTACGAGAAGGAGGACCTTCTGGCCCCCGTACCCGAGGGCGCCGTGGCCGCCCCCCACCCCATGGTCGAGGGCACCGAGGACGGCGACTACTACCGCGGGCGGGTCGTCGGCTCCACCCAGGCCCAGATCGACTGGGTGCGGGCCCACCGGCCCGACGACCCCAGTCTGGACGATGCCCGCGCCAAGGCCGTCCCCACCGCCTCCGGTCGGGGTAGCCGTCAGACCGCGAAGGGAGCCCTGCGATGAGCACCCTCCTGATGACCGGAGCCTCCGCCGCCGTCCCCACCGCCCTGACTCAGGACGGTCACCTGGGGCTGGGCGAGGCCATCGTGTTCGGCGTCGTCGCCCTGGTCACCGTGGCCTGCGGCATCGGCGTCCTGACCGCCAAGCGCGCCGTGAACGCCGCCATCAACATGATCGGCATCATGGTCTCGCTGGCCGTCCTCTACATCGTCAATGAGTCGCCCTTCATGGGCATCACCCAGGTCGTGGTCTACACCGGCGCCGTCATGACCCTCGTCCTGTTCGTCATCATGCTCGTGGGCGTCGGCGGCGACGAGCCGGTGGGAGCCGCCGGTACCGTCATGAGGCGCCCGGTCCTCATCCTGCTGGGACTGGGGCTGGCCGGCGCCCTGACCGCCGTCGTGTGGCGCTCCACCCTGCCGACGCCGGTCGGCCTCAAGGACGGCGCCAAGGCCGCGCCCGACCTGCTGGCCGTCACGCTCTACCACGACCACGTCGTCACCATGGAGCTGACCGCCATCCTGCTCATCGTCGCCGCCGTCGGCGCGCTGACCCTCACCCACCGTCAGCGCATCCGGGCTCGGCTCAGCCAGCGCGGGGTGGCCGCCGGCAAGATGCAGGACTACGCCACCAAGAGCGCCCACCCGGGCCAGAAGCCGATGCCCGGCGTCTACGCCTCCACCAACTCCGCCGCCGCCCCGGCCCTGGACGCGCAGGGCGAGGCCGTGGAGGAGTCCGTGCCCCGGGTCCTGCGGGCCCGTGGACAGGCCTGGAGCTGTCCGACGTCTCCCCGGAGATGGGTCTGGCCCAGCGCTCGGGGACGATCGTCTCCCGCCTGGACGGCGCCCCGGAGACCGGAGCAACCGGCGGCTCCCGGGCCGCCCGCCGCTCCGGGATGCCCACCATGCCCGGCGCCGCCGCCCCCGCCGTCAAGCAGCCCGTCCTCAGCGATGACGGGGCAGCCGACTCGGCCGCCCCGGAGCAGAAGGAGGAGAAGTGAGTCTCCCCATCACCGTCTACCTCATCCTGGCCGGGGTGCTGTTCACCCTGGGGGCGCTCACGGTGCTGCTGCGCCGCAACGCCATCATCGAGCTCATGGGAGTTGAGCTCATGCTCAACTCCGTCAACCTCGTCCTGGTGACCTTCTCCCGGATCCACGGCAACCTCACCGGTCAGGTCTTCGCCTTCTTCGTCATGGTGGTGGCCGCCGCCGAGGTCGTGGTGGGTCTGAGCATCGTCGTATCCATCTTCCGCACCCGCAGGTCCACGTCGGTCGACGACGAGAACCTGCTCAAGAACTGAGGGGAGAGACCACCGACATGCTTCCCGCTCCTGTCACCGCAGCTGTGACGCCCCTGACCGAGGCCACCGGCCCGGCCTCCTGGGCCTGGCTGCTCATCGCCGTCCCCGCCGCCTCCGCCGCCCTCCTGCTGCTGGCCGGCCGTCGCTCCAACGCCTGGGGCCACTGGCTGGGCCTGGCCGCCTCCTTCGCCGCCGCCTGCCTGGGCGTGGGCATCCTCGTGCAGGTCCTGGGCCTGCCCGCGGAGGAACGCGTCATCGGCCTGCCCCTCTACCACTGGTTCTCCGCCGGGAACCTCAACATCGACGTCGGCCTGCGCCTGGACCCGCTGTCGCTGACCTTCGTCACCCTGGTCACCTGCGTCGGCTTCCTCATCCACCTGTACTCGGTGGCCTACATGGCCCACGACCGCGACCGGCGCCGCTTCTTCGCCTACCTCAACCTCTTCATCGCCGCGATGCTCACCCTGGTCCTGGGCGACTCCTACATCGTGCTCTTCGTCGGCTGGGAGGGCGTGGGCCTGGCCTCCCTACCTGCTCATCGGCTTCTGGAACACTGCCGACGCCGATGCGCCCCCAGGGCGAGCAGGCCACCAGTCGCGAGAACGCCGCCGCCGCCAAGAAGGCCTTCGTCATGAACCGCGTGGGCGACGTCGGCCTCCTGCTGGCCATGATGACGATCGTCGGCCAGATCGGCTCGGTCTCCTTCGACGACGTCTCCGCCGCCGCCCTCGACGGCTCGATGACCACGGGCTGGCTCACCGCCATCGGCTTCTTCCTGCTCCTGGCGGCCTGCGGCAAGTCCGCCCAGTTCCCCCTCCAGGCCTGGCTGGGTGACGCCATGGCCGGCCCCACGCCGGTCTCCGCCCTCATCCACGCCGCCACCATGGTCACCGCCGGCGTCTACCTCATGGTCCGCTCCGCCGCCGTCTTCGAGGGCGCCCCCGAGCGCCCAGACGGCCGTGGCCGTCGTCGGCGCCATCACCCTGCTGCTGGGGGCCGTCATCGGAAGCGCCAAGGACGACATGAAGAAGGTCCTGGCCGCCTCCACCATGAGCCAGATCGGCTACATGATGCTGGGCGCCGGTCTCGGCCCGATCGGCTACGCCTTCGCCATCTTCCACCTGCTCACCCACGGCTTCTTCAAGGCCCAGCTCTTCCTGGGGGCCGGCTCGGTCATGCACGCCATGGGCGACCAGGTCAACATGCGCCGCTTCGGCGGCCTGCGCGGCGCCATGGCGATCACCTGGGTCACCATGGGCATCGGCTGGCTCGCCATCCTGGGGGTGCCGCCCTTCTCCGGCTTCTGGTCCAAGGACCGCCTCATCGAGGCCGCCTTCATCGGCGAGGGCGCCAAGCCCTGGATCCTGGGAACCATCGCCCTGCTGGGCGCGGGCCTGACCGCCTTCTACATGTCCCGCCTGTTCTTCATGATCTTCCACGGCAAGCAGCGCTGGACCACCGAGGAGGACCTGGAGGGCGAGGTCCACCCCCACGAGTCCGGCTGGCTCATGACGCTGCCCCTGATCGTCCTGTCCGTGTTCTCCGCGGGCCTGGGCGGGCTGCTGACCTACAACAACATGTTCGTCACCTGGCTGGAGCCGGTCACCGGTCACGCCGAGCACGGCGAGCCGGTCCTGCCGGCCACCGTCATCATGGGCGCCACCCTCGCCCTGGTTGTGGTCGGGGTCGTCGTGGCCTGGTGGATGTACGTGCGCCGCCCGGTGCCCGTCGTCCTGCAGCCCACCAACCCCCTGGTGGAGGCCGCCCGCAAGGACATGTACCAGGACGCCGTCAACGAGGCCCTGGCCATGCGCACCGGCCAGGGGACTGGTCCTGGCCACCGACGCCGTCGAGCGCTACGTCGTCGACGGCGCCATCGAGGGTGCCGCCGCGGGCACCGGCGCCCTGGGGCGCCTGACCCGCCGCACCGAGTCCGGGTACGTGCGCTCCTACGCCGGCTACATGCTGGCCGGAACGGTCCTCGTACTCATCGCCGTCCTGGCCGCCAGGTTCTGAGAGGACACGTCACATGCCGACTCTTCCCGCATCGCTGCCCGTCCTGACCGTCATGGCGATCACGCCGCTGGCCGGGGCGCTCCTGCTGTGGCTGGTCCCGCCGCTGCGCCGGCTCCACGCCCGCGCCGTGGGTCTCGTGTTCTCCCTGGCGGTCCTCGCCCTGGGCCTGTGGGCGCTGAGCGCCTTCGAGCTGGGCCACGCCGGCACCGTCCAGCTGACCGACACCCACTCCTGGATCCCCGCCATCGGCGCCTCCTGGGCCCTGGGCGTCAACGGCCTGGGCCTGTCCATGGTGCTCCTGGCCGCCTTCGTCACGCCCCTGGTGCTGCTCGCCTCCTGGGGCGAGGTCCCCGCCGACCGGCAGGGGCTGTTCACCGGGCTCGTCCTGGCACTGGAGTTCTTCGTCGTCGTCATCTTCTCGGCCCGGGACCTGCTCCTGTTCTATCTGTGCTTCGAGGCGATGCTCATCCCGGTGTACTTCCTCATCGGCTGCTTCGGCGGCCAGAAGCGCCAGCGCGCCGCCCTGAAGTTCCTCCTGTACTCCCTGGCCGGCGGGCTCGTCATGCTCATCGGCGTCATCGCCGTGTACCTGCACTCCGCCCAGGAACGGCACCCCCAGCTTCCTCATCGACTCGGTGGCCGCCAACCTGCACGTGTCGGCCTCCGCCGGGCACTGGATCTTCCTGACCTTCTTCATCGCCTTCGCCATCAAGGCGCCGCTGGTCCCGGTCCACACCTGGCTGCCCGACACCGCCGAGCAGGCCACCCCGGGCACCTCGGTGCTGCTCATCGGCATCCTGGACAAGATCGGTACCTTCGGGATGATCACCCTGGTCCTGCCGATCTTCCCCGAGGCCTCCCGCTGGGCCGCCCCGGTGATCCTGGTCCTGGCGGTCGTCTCCATCATCTACGGGGGCCTGGCCGCCATCGCCCAGGACAACCTCTACCGCCTCATCTCCTACACCTCCGTGAGCCACTTCGGCTTCATGGTCCTGGGGATCTTCATCGGCAACCAGGTGGCCGCCAACGGCGCCATGGTCTACATGGTGGCCCACGGGCTGTCCATCGCCGGCCTCTACCTGGTCACCGGCTTCATGGCGCGGCGCACCGGGACCGTCACCATCAGCGAGCTCGGCGGCATCGCCCGGGTCATGCCGCTGGTGGCCGGGACCTTCCTGGTCTGCGGGCTGGCCTCCATCGCCCTGCCGGGCCTGAGCGGATTCGTGCCCGAGTGGATGGTGCTCACCGGCACCTTCTCGGTCTCGCTGGCCCTGGGCGGTGCGGCCGTCGTCGGTGTCGTCATCGCCGCCGTCTACATGCTGCTGCCCTACCAGCGGGTCTTCACCGGAGCGCCTGCGCCCGAGCGCGTCGGCAGCCCCGACCTCGACGGGCGTGAGCGCCTCGTCGTCGTCCCCATCATCGCCGCGATGCTCGCGCTCGGGCTGGCCCCGGCCACCCTCACGCACGCGCTCGACGACGTCGCCCGGCAGGTCGCGCTCACGGTGACCCGCTCCCCGCAGGACGCCGCCTCCGCCGTCGTCGCAGGTGACAGCCACGATGCCGGCGGTGCATCCGAAGCGCCCGCCGCCTCCACCGCTACGGAAGGGAACACCAAGTGAGCCCCTCAGCCACTGCCCCGATCGTCAACTGGGACGCCCTGACGCCGGTACTCATCATCCTGGGCGCCGGTGTCCTGGGCGTCCTCGTGGAGGCCTTCATCACCCGACCCGCTCGCCTGGCCATCCAGTCCACGCTGAGCCTTCTGGCCATCCTGGCCTCCGGGGTCTCCCTGTTCCTGCGCTGGGGTGAGGTCAAGGCCGCCGGGGCCGCCGCCGCGGCGACGCCCCAGTTCCAGCTCCCCAAGGGCTTCCTGCCGGGTGCCCGCATGTCCGCGGGCCTGACCGAGGATCCCTTCTCCATCGCCGCCCAGGGCATCCTCCTGGTCATCGGGCTGCTGGCCGTCATGGTCATGGCCGACCGGACCTCTGTCGGTGACGGGGCCTTCGCGGCCCAGGCCGCTGACCGGCCCGGCAGCGCGGAGGAGACCGAGTCCCTCCTGGCCGGGTGGACCACGACCGAGGTCTTCCCCCTGACCCTGTTCTCGCTGGGCGGCATGATGCTCTTCGGAGCCAGCAGTGACCTCATCACGCTGTTCGTCATCCTGGAGATGATCTCCCTGCCGCTGTACATCCTGGCGGCCACCGCCCGCCACCGCCGGCTGCTCAGCCAGGAGGCGGCGCTGAAGTACTTCGTGCTGGGTGCCTTCGCCTCGGCCTTCCTCCTCATGGGAGCGGCCCTGCTCTACGGGGTGGCCGGTGCCGTCGACTACGAGATCCTGGGCGAGGCCGTGCGCACCGTGCCGGGGCAGGAGTGGCTCGTCCTGGCCGGCCTCATGCTGGTGATCATCGGCCTGCTGTTCAAGGTGGCGGCCGTGCCCTTCCACGCCTGGAGCCCGGACGTCTACCAGGGCGCCCCCACCCCGGTCACCGATTCATGGCCGCCGGCGTCAAGGCCGCCGCCTTCCTGGCCCTCGTGCGCTTCTACTACATGATCGCCGGCGCCATGGGCTGGGACCTGGCCCCCGCCCTGTGGGCCGTGGCGGCCCTGACCATGCTCGTGGGCACCGTCGTCGGGGTGGTTCAGCACGACGTCAAGCGCATGCTCGCCTACTCGGCCATCGCCCACGCCGGCTTCATGCTCATCGGGATCCTGGCCTACTCCCAGGCGGCGATCTCCGCGCTCAGCTTCTACGCCCTGACCTACGGGATCGCCACCGTGGGAGCCTTCGGCATCATCACCCTGGTGCGCTCCAACCGTGACGGCTCCGTGGGCGGCGAGGACGGCGACCTGGATGCCTTCAAGGGTCTGGGACGCCGCAGCCCTTGGGCGGCCGGAGCCATGACCGTCTTCCTGCTGTCCTTCGCCGGAGTGCCCCTGACGGCCGGCTTCATGGCCAAGTTCCGGCTCTTCGCCACCGGCCTGAGCGGTAACGGGGTGCCCTTCGTCATCCTCGCCGTCGTCTGCTCGGCCGTGACCGCCTTCTTCTACATGAGGCTCATCGTGCTCATGTTCTTCCATGAGCCCGACGGCGAGCGCTCCGCGGTCGTGGGCAGCCAGGGCCCGATCCTCCTGGCGGTCGGCGTTGCGGTGATAGCCACAATCGGGTTGGGTGTTTTGCCGCAGACCGCCTTCGACCTGTTCGACCAGACGGCTATGCTCCTTCCGTGATCGGATCACTGCCGCTGAGCGCCCCCGAGCTGGAGTCGCGCATCATCCCCGCCCTCCAGACCGTCGAGGACCGCCTTATGGAGGTGGTCACCAGCGCTGACGAGACCATCAACCCACCGACCTCGCACCTGGCCGAGGCCGGCGGCAAGCGCCTGCGCCCGGTCCTGGCCCTGCTGACCGCCCAGCTCGGAGACCCGGCCCTGGCCACCGGCGAGCAGATCCGCGATGCCGGCGTGGCCGTGGAGCTGACCCACATCGCCACCCTCTACCACGACGACGTCATGGACGAGGCCCCGCTGCGCCGCGGTGCCCCGAGCGCCCAGACCGTGTGGGGCAACTCCGCCGCCATCCTCACCGGCGACGTCCTCGTGGCCCGCGCCTCCCAGCTGGTGGCGGCCCTCAGCCCGGAGGCCGTCATGGCTCACGCCAAGACCTTCGAGCGCCTGTGCATGGGCCAGCTCCACGAGACCCTGCCGCGCCCAGCGGGCACCGACCCGGTGGATCACTACATCCAGGTCCTGGCGGACAAGACCGGCTCCCTCATCGCGGTGTCCGCCCGGTACGGGGCGATGCTCACCGATGCCGGGGCGCGAACCGAGCAGATCGTGGAGGAGTTCGGTGAGAGGATCGGCGTGGCCTTCCAGCTGGCCGACGACGTCATCGACCTCATGAGCGACTCTGCCACCACCGGCAAGACCCCCGGTACCGACCTGCGTGAGGGCGTGGACACCATGCCGGTGCTGCTCCTGCGCAAGGCCCTGGCGGCCGGCGAGCTCGATGCCGCCGGCCAGGCCATCCTCTCTCGCCTGTCCACCGGTGACCTGTCCGACGACGCCGTCCTGGCCGACGTCGTCGCTCGCCTGCGCGAGCACCCGGTCCTGGCCCGTACCCGCGAGATGGCCATGGCCTGGGCCGCTGAGGCGGTCGAGGGTCTGAAGGGCCTGGAGGAGGCCGTTCTTGACGGCACCCGGCAGCGCCTGGCCCGGGTCGGCATCGAGGGTGAGGCCGCCGCGGCGGCTATGGCCGACGCCGGTGAACGGGTGGTGCAGGTGCGTGCGGCCATGGAGGACTTCGCCCGCATCCTCGTGGACCGGGCCGCCTGACAGACCGGTCCGAGGACTGACGAGGCATCGCAACTACCCATTGACTCCCCATGGGGAGATGGGGAGCTGATGGGGAGAGACGGGTAGTTCCTCATCGTGAGCGGTGGACCGCGGCGCATAAGGGTGTCATGCACGTGTTCCCAATGCGCCGAAAGGTCCCCGACATGCTGCCCTTCACGCCACCGTCTCCTGATGCCCGTGCCCGACTGACCCGACGTGGTCTCCTGACCCTGCCCGCTCTGGCCGGTGCGGGGATTGTCCTTGCAGGTTGCGGGGTGCTGAAGAAGGACGGCTCCGCCTCATCGGGGAAGAGCTCGGGGGCTGCGTCCCCGCGTGCTGCTGCCACCGCGACTGGCCCCCATGGTGGGGTGATGCTGGAGGCGGAGTGGCAAGGAGCCCCGCTCTCGGTCGAGGTGGGGCCCGTCGCAGTCAACGACAAGTACGCTGTCGTGCGCTTGGTGTTATCGACGACCTCGAAAAAGAATGTGGGCCTGTCTCAGCCATTCGGCTCCGCGTATCACCCGTGGGACGATGGTTGCGATCAGAATGCTCTCTTTGGATAAGGGCTTGGTGTATCGTGAACTGGACGAAGAAACACATCATCTATCTGATGGTGTTGAAAAAGGAAAGCCTTTGGAAGTATTCCCAGTGTTTCATGCGCCGCCCGAGGATGTTGGCGTCGTGGATCTACTCCTTCCTTATGTGGGTATTGCTGCAGGTGTTCCGGTCCTGAAGGATGCTGAGACTGATTTCTCAGTGAATGATGTGGTGTCGAAGGCGAAGCTCGACGAGTCGGAGGCGGGGCCATTCAAGATCGAGACCATGTCGCTGGCTGCTGATGATTCGTCGGATACGAAGCAGGATGAGAAGTCGACGACGGTGACGGTGGCTGGGGACGTCACGTTCGCGACTGACTCCGATCAGCTGTCGGCTCAGGCTGACAGCGTGCTGGCGAGTGTGGTGGAGCAGATCAAGAAGTACCCATCTGGTGGGGATCTGACGATCACGGGTCACACTGATGATGTGGCTGATGATGCGCACAACCAGGATCTGTCGGAGCGGCGGGCCAAGGCGGTGTCGGATCGGCTCAAGAAGCTGACGGACCTGTCCACGTGGAAGGAGTCGGTCTCGGGCAAGGGGGAGTCCTCGCCGCGGGTGCCGAATGACACTGACGAGCGCAGGCAGATCAATCGCCGTGTGGAGATCACGCTGACGCCCTCGAAAGCCCGCCGAGGCCAGTGCGCCGCCGAGCACGAGCGCTGTTCCGTCGTCGACCGCGATGCCAAAGGCCGCCGGCCCCGTGGGCAAGGGACCTGAGGGGTGTCGACGTGAAGATCGACGGTAAGACCGTGCACATGGTGATCGACCATGTGGTTCGAGCCGGTAACTACTTGGTTGGAACGGTAGTGGTCACCTCTAGCGAGAAGGTCAGCATGCCGGTTGCTCCCTTCTCCTTGCCTGGAAAAATGATGGAGTTGCGTGGCTTGTCTGGGGTGTTTGGTGTGAGTGGCATAACCATTCTCAGTGGTGGGTTGAGGTATCTGGAGGCCGACTATACATATCTCCGATGGAAGTAGACTTCCTTTGAGCGAATAGTTTTGTGTACGATCTTGAGCCTGAGGCTTCCCAGTCCCTCCCGGTCGTGTGGCCAGACGTCGGCGAGGACAGCATCACGATTGATATGCCTGCAGGTGAGTACCTTTATACGAAAGAGCGAGTTGTTGCTCGCCTTACCGACATCCCGGTCGTCAACGCGTAGCACCTCTGTCGCTCAGAAAGGGGGTGGTTGATAAGAAGATGCCGCGCCGTCCTGATCGGCTCCCCGGTGCAGGCCTCGCCACGTGTCCCGCCGGTACCTCCCCGACGTGACGCGGCTCAAAGCCGCGATGTTGCCCGCGCCCTGGGGGAGGGCCGCCCTTCCTCCATAGACTGTGCCGCGGTGCCCCGCCGTCATCGCCGTCGCCCGGACCGGATCAACCGGCCCTCCCGGCAGCGGGCAGCGCGGGCGCCACGTCCACGTCCCCTGAATCAGGAACGAAGAACAGTGAACGCACGTCCTCTCAATGTCGCCGTCATCGGAGCAGGCCCCGCAGGCATCTACGCCTCGGACATCCTCTCGAAGTCGGGCCTGGACGTCTGTATCGACCTGTTCGAGCGGCTTCCTGCGCCCTACGGGCTGGTGCGCTACGGCGTCGCCCCCGACCACCCGCGCATCAAGCAGATCATCGTGGCCCTCTACAAGATCCTCCAGCGCGGGGACATCCGGCTCATCGGCAACGTCGAGGTCGGCCGCGACATCTCGGTGGCCGAGCTCCACGAGCACTACGACGCCATCGTCTTCTCCACCGGAGCCGACACCGACGCCCCCCCTCGACATCCCCGGCGTCGACGCCCCCGAGTGCTACGGCGGCGCCGACTTCGTCTCCTGGTACGACGGCCACCCCGATCACCCGCGCACCTGGGACCTGAGCGCCAAGGAGGTCGCCGTCATCGGCGTCGGCAATGTCGCCCTGGACATCGCCCGCGTCCTGGCCAAGCACGCCGACGACCTCATGACCACTGAGATCCCCGCGAACGTGGCCGCCACCCTCCGGCAGTCCCCGGTCACCGACGTGCACGTCTTCGGCCGCCGCGGCCCCGCCCAGGTGAAGTTCACCCCGCTGGAGCTGCGCGAGCTCGGCAAGCAGGCCGACGTCGACGTCATCGTCGACGAGGAGGACTTCGAGTACGACGAGGGCTCGCAGGCGGCCCTGGCCTCCTCCAACCAGCAGCGCCAGGTCGTCAAGGCCCTCGAGGGGTACGCGATGCAGGAGCCGGAGGACCTCACCGCCTCCCACCGCATCCACATCCACCTCTTCTCCGCACCCCACGAGGTCCTCACCGACGACGACGGCCACGTCGTCGGCCTGCGTACCGAGCGCACCCGCCTGACCGGAGACGGCAACGTCACCGGCACCGGCGAGTACCGCGACTGGCCCGTCCAGGCCGTCTACCGCGCCGTCGGATACGCCTCCAGCGCCATCGAGGGCCTCCCCTTCGACATCGAGCGGCACGTCGTCCCCAACGAGGGCGGCCGCGTCCTCGGTGAGGATGGCAAGCCCCTGACCGGTCTGTACGCCACCGGCTGGATCCGCCGCGGCCCCGTGGGCCTCATCGGCTCCACCAAGTCCGACGCGCAGGAGACCATCACCAACCTCGTGGCCGACGCCAACGCCGGCCTGCTGCACGCCGAGACCAGTGACGAGGCCCAGGTCGGCCACGACGCCGTCATCGCCCTGCTGGAGTCCCGCGGCATCCCCTTCACCAACTGGGAGGGCTGGGAGCTGCTGGACGCCTACGAGCGCGAGCTCGGCGAGGGCTACGGCGAGGTCGTCGTCACCGGAGGGGAGTCCAAGCCGCGTGAGCGCGTCAAGGTCGTCTCCCGTGACGCCATGACCGCGATCTCCCGCTCCACCGAGGTCCCCGAGGACCTCATCGGCCAGCCCGAGGCGGGCCGCGTCCCCGAGCGCGTCGCCCACCGCCTGGCCGAGTGAACCCGGGGCCCGGCGGCCCCGCCGCCGGCCCACACGCGCCACACCACCCCTTCACAACCACACCCGAAGGCAGAACCATGCGAATCGGCGTTCCCACCGAGATCAAGGACAACGAGTTCCGCGTCGCCATCACGCCGGCCGGTGTTCACGCACTCACCCGGCGCGGGCACACCGTGACCATCCAGGCGGGCGCCGGCCAGGGGGCCTCCATCCCCGACGCGGAGTACACCGCCGCCGGCGCAGTCATGACCGACGACGTCCCCGGCCTGTGGGCCGACTCCGAGCTCATCCTCAAGGTCAAGGAGCCGATTTGCCCAGGAGTACCCCGTTCCTGCGCCCTGATCTGCTGCTGTTCACCTACCTCCACCTGGCCGCGGACCGGGCCCTGACCGAGGAGCTGCTCACCAAGCGGGTCACCTCCATCGCCTACGAGACCGTCGAGACCGACACCGGTGCCCTTCCCCTCCTGGCGCCCATGTCGGAGATCGCCGGACGCCTGGCCGCCCAGGTCGGCGCGGAGGCCCTGCTGCGCCCCCACGGCGGGGCCGGCGTCCTGCTGGGCGGTGCCGCCGGGGTGCGGCGGGGGAGCGTCGTCATCCTGGGCGGAGGCACCGCCGGCCTGAGCGCCGCGCGGGTCGCCGCCGGCATGGGCGCGGACGTCACCGTCTTCGACGTCGACCCGCTGCGCATGCGCCGGATCGAGGAGCTCGACGGCGGGACCATTCGCACCCGCTTCTCCACCGAGCTCGACGTGGCCCGGGCCTGCGCCGGGGCGGACCTGGTCATCGGCGCCGTCCTCGTGCCCGGGGCCCGCACCCCGAGCCTCGTCACGCGCGCCATGGTGGAGACCATGCGGCCCGGCAGCGTGCTGGTCGACATCGCCATCGACCAGGGAGGCTGCTTCGAGGACTCCCGCCCCACCACCCACTCGGAGCCCACCTTCGAGGTGGACGGCAAGATCTTCTACTGCGTGGCCAACATGCCCGGAGCCGTCCCGCACACCTCCACCTACGCGCTGACCAACGCGACCCTGCCCTACGCCCTGGCCCTGGCCGACGAGGGCTGGCGAGGCGCCATCGCGGCGCGCCCCGACCTCGCCCGCGGCCTGAGCACCCACGCCGGGACGCTCTACACCGCCGGGGTCGGCCAGGCCCTGAACATCCCCACGGCCGACGTCGCCGACCTGCTGAGCTGAGCGGTGAGAACCCGTCGCATCCGCTTCGCCAGCGGAACCGACCGCTGGGCGCACGACCTCTACCTGCGCGCCTTCCCCGAGGATGAGCGCCTGCCCTGGGCGCTCATCCACCTGCTCAGCCTGCGGCGCGGCATCGACCTCGTCGCCTGGTGGGACGAGCCCGCCGGACCCGCCCACGCGGCCTCGCCCGGACCCCGTCGCCCTGACCTGGAGCGTGCGCCGCCCCGGCTCCCGACTGCTCTACCTCTTCTACCTCGCCGTCGACGACGCCGCCCGCGGTCGCGGCGTGGGCACCCGCCTCCTGGCCGAGCTCGAGCGCCGTCACCCCGGCTGCACCATCGTCCTGGACATCGAACCCGTCATCGCCGAGGCCGACAACGCCGAGCAGCGACGCCGGCGGCTCGCCTTCTACGAGCGCTCCGGCTTCCGCGACACCGGGTACGCGGTCCAGGACTCGACGGGGGAGTACTGGACCCTCGCGCGTGAGGCGCCGGGAACCACCTTCCACCCCGATGACTTCCGGGACGCCCTGCGCTACCTGGACTGCGGCATGAGCTCGGCCCGCGTCATCGCGCGCCAGCGGACATAGGTGAGACACAGGTTCATCCCATAGTCTCCAGTCATGACAAGGACTCACCACTATAACGGTCTCAAGACCGCCGTCCTCCTGGGCGGCATGTGGAGCCTGCTCCTCCTGATCGGCTACGCACTGGCCCGGGGCACCGGCTCCTCCGTCTGGCTGATCATCGCGCCGGTCTTCGGCCTGGTGCAGACCGCCTACGGCTTCTGGAACTCCGACAAGATCGCGGTGCGCGCCATGGGCGCCATTGAGGTCACCGAGGACCAGCAGCCCCAGATGTACGCCATTGTGCGTGAGCTCTCCGCCGCCGCCGGCCAGCCCATGCCGCGCCTCTACGTGGCCCCCACGATGAGCCCCAACGCCTTCGCCACCGGCCGCAGCCCCTCGCACGCCGCCGTGTGCTGCACCCAGGGCATCCTCCAGCTCCTCAACGAGCGCGAGCTGCGCGGCGTCCTGGGCCACGAGCTCTCCCACGTCTACAACCGCGACATCCTCACCTCCTCGGTGGCCGCGGGCATCGCCGGCGTCATCTCCTCGATGGCCACCATGGCCCTGTGGTTCGGCGGCGGCAACCGGCGCGACCGGGACGGCGGCAACATCATCGCCGTCCTGCTGCTCTCCCTCCTGGCGCCCCTGGCCGCCGCCATCACCCAGTTCGCCATCTCCCGGACCCGCGAGTACGACGCCGACCACGACGGCGCCGAGCTCACCCAGGACCCGCTCGCCCTGGCCAGCGCGCTCAGCAAGCTCGAGCTGGGCATCTCGCGCGTGCCCATGGGGCAGGACCCGCGCCTCGAGCCGGTCTCCTCCATGATGATCGCCAACCCCTTCGGGAGTCTGCGCAACCTCTTCGCCACCCACCCGCCCATGGACAAGCGCATCGCCCGCCTCGAGCAGATGGCCGGGTACTGACGGATGCCCCTGACCGTCGTCGGCGGGCTGCCTGGCGTCGGCAAGACCACCGTGTGCCGGGAGGTCCTGAGCCTGCGGGCCCAGGCGCGGCCGCAGAGCCGGCCGCCGACCTGGCTGCGCATCGACTCCATCGAGCAGGCCCTGCGGGACAGTGGCGAGATGCTCCCCGGCATGCCCGCAGGCGCCGGATACTACGCGGCCGCCGCTGTCGCTCGAGACGTCCTGGCCTCGGGCGGGGACGTCCTGGTCGAGTGCGTCAACCCGCTGCCCATCACCCGCCGCCTGTGGGAGGAGACGGCCTCAGCCGTGGACGCCCGGTTTCTTACCGTCGAGCTCATCTGCTCCGACGTGGCCGAGCACCGGCGCCGCGCCCGGCAGCGGGCCGGCGATATTGAGGGCCTCGAGCCGCCGACCTGGCAGGAGATCACGCACCGCGACTACGCCCCCTGGCCTGAGGCCGACCTCCACCTCGACACCGCCCGGCTCACCGCCGCCGAGGCCGCCCGAGCCGTCATCGACCTCGGCCTCGCGGACGGAGTCAGGTGATGGTGGACAGGGGAGCGGACACCCCGCCTCCGACCGGAACCGACAACGACATCGCCCAGCGCGTCAGGGCCGCCGTCGATGCCGGTGAGCTGCGCGGCATGACGGCCGGACCGGTCGAGCGGCTAGGGGAAGGTGAGAGCTACACGGCCTGGCGAATCGGCTCCGGCGAGCAGGCCCGGGTCCTGCGCCTTCCACGGCACCTGCCTCACGAGATGCCCCGCTCCATGGAGACCGAGTTCGAGGTCCTCAGACGCGTCCCGTCCGAGCTCGGGAACCAGCGCCGTCGCCTTGGAGACCAGTAGTGACAATCCGCTCGGCACCCCTACATGGTGACCACCCACGTCCCCGGCCGGGTCCCTGCGCGCCGCCGACTGGAACCGGCGGCTCGCGGCCGTCCTCGCCCACCAGCTCGCCCGCCTGCACGAGGCCCTTGCCACCGGTACCGCGCCGTCGGCCGCCTTCGTGCCGAGCGCCGGCGAGCAGGGGGAGGAGCTGCTGACCTGGTGGGGAGCGCACCACCCGGAGACACTCGCCGACCCCCGCGTCACGTGCGCTCCTGCCCGCCTGGCGCCGCGAGCTCACCCGCCTCGCCCCGGCCTTCGAGACGGTCCCCACCCACCCGCTCATCCACGGCGACGCCGTCGCCACCAATGTCGTCCTCGGCCCTCGACGGCCTCCCACGACTCATCGACTTCGAGTGGTCCGGGCCCCGGCGACATCGCCAAGGACCTGGCCCTCATCGGGGCCGGGTGACCGGCGGGCCCTGGTACCTGCCCATGACGCCCGACGACGTCACCGCCTTCGTCACCGAGTACTCGCGCTACTCGCGGTACTCACACCCCGGCCGGCGCTCGCGGCATGGGATGCCGGTGCCACCGACCCGCAACGGCTGCTGGAGCGCCGCGACGGCTACGAGCTCCTCGACCGCCTGGGCAACCTCCTGTACTGCCTCAGCCGCCCCGGCGAGACTCGCTACAGGAGGTGGGCCGACGAGCTCGCCCACAGCCTGACTGCCCGGCTCGGTGGCTGAGCCCCCTCGGGCTCAAGGCAGTGTCGGGCTAGCCCCACCAAGGCTCCGCCAGGTGGCAGGATTGGGCGCGATTCCAGGCCTGAGGAGGATATGAGGCATGAACCGATCAGCATGGGCCGCGCGCTACCGCCAACTCGGCAGGGACGCCGCCTTCCTCCTCCTCAGCGGGCCACTGAGCCTGCTCGCCTTCTACCTCGTCGTGCCGCTGACCGCCCTCGGCGTGGTCACCACCATCATCTGGGCGGGGCTGCTGGTGCTCGTCATCGACCTGAGCATCGCCGGGGGCTTCGCCAACATCGCCCGCCTCGCCGTGGCACGCGTGGACGGACGCGAGCCGGTGCCCGGCGGCTACCTCGAGCCCGAGCCGGGGTCCTCCGCGCGCCGCCGGCTCTTCCGGCGCCTGCGCGACCCCCAGCGCTGGATGGACCTGCTGTGGACCGTCATCTACTTCCCGGTCTCCCTCATCACCTGGATCATCAGCGTCGTGTGGCTGGCCCTGGCCGTGGCAGGTCTCCTCGCCCCCATCGCTGATATCACTCTCGACCTGGTCCTCGATCCGGCCGTGGGGCAGCGTCAGGGGACTGGCCCATCTTCTGGGCCTGCAGCCGGAGCTGTTCTGGGACATCGGTTTCGACCTCACCTGCGGCATCGTCTTCTCCCTGACCGCCCCCGCCGTCCTGCGGGGCCTGGCCGCCATGCAGACGGGTCTCATCCGAGCCATGCTCTCCTGGCGCAGCGAGGTCAGCCGCCTCCAGACCTCCCGGGCCGCCGTCCAGCGCGCCGAGGCCGACACCCGCCGCCGCCTGGAGCGCGACATCCACGACGGCCCCCAGCAGCGCCTCGTGCGCCTGCGCATGGACCTGGCCCGTGCCCAGCGTCAGGCCGAGAAGGACCCGGCAGCGGCGTCGGCCATCATCCAGGGCGCCATGGATCAGACCCAGCAGACCCTCGACGAGCTGCGCCAGCTCTCCCGCGGCATCGCCCCACCCGTCCTCATCGACCGCGGTCTGGCGGCCGCCATCACCGAGGCCGCCACCCGCTCCTCCGTCCCCGTCACCGTGAGCACCGAGCTGCCCGACCTGCCCGACCACGTCTCCCAGGCCGCCTACTTCGTGGTCAGTGAGGCGCTGGCCAACCTCAACAAGCACTCCGGGGCCTCGACCGCCAAGGGCCACGGCCTGGCCGGCCTGGTCGAGCGCCTCAGCGGTGTCGACGGTAGGCTCACAGTCACGTCCCCGACCGGCGGGCCCACCACACTGGAGGCGATGATCCCGTGCGCGTTCTGATCGCTGATGACTCCGTCCTCCTGCGCGAGGGACTGGCACTCATCCTGGCCGACGGCGGCCACGAGGTCGTCGGGGGAGTGGGGGACGGCGAGGCCCTCGTGAAGGAGGCCCTGCGGCTGCGGCCCGACGTCGTCGTCGCCGATATCCGCATGCCCCCCTCCCACACCGACGAGGGCCTGCGCGCCACCACCCGCATCCGCGCCCAGTGGCCGGGGGCGCCCATCCTGCTGCTGAGCCAGTACGTCGTCGCCGGCTACCTGCCCGACCTCCTGGCCGACGGCGGTGGCGCCCTGGGCTACCTCCTCAAGGACCGGGTCGGTGACATCGACGCCTTCCTCGGCGCGGTCGAGCGGGTGGCGCGCGGCGAGCTCGTCCTGGACCCCGACGTCGTCTCCCAGGTCCTCCAGCGAGGCCGGCGCGACGACCCGCTCACCGAGCTCACGCCCCGTGAGAGGGAGGTCCTGGCCCTCATGGCCGAGGGTCACACCAACGCCGGCATCGCCGAGATCATGGTGGTCACCGAGGGGGCCGTGGAGAAGCACACCCAGCGGATCTTCGTCAAGCTCGGGCTGCTGCCCGACGCCGCTGTCCACCGCCGCGTCAAGGCCGTCCTGACGCTGCTGTCGGCCTAGAGCCGGGACGGCCGGCCTCAGCGGTAGTTGACGAACTGGAGAGCGGCGTCGACGTCGAGGTTCTTCAGCAGGGCGATGACCGCCTGGAGGTCGTCGCGGGACTTGGAGGTCACGCGCACCTCGTCGCCCTGGATCGTGGCCTTGACGCTCTTGGGGCCCTCGTCACGGATCGCCTTGGTGATCCTCTTGGCCACATCCTGGCTGAGTCCCTCGCGCAGCGGGCAGACCAGACGGTAGATCTTGCCCGAGGGGCGCGGCTCCCTGTCTCCCAGGTCCAGGGCCTTGAGGGAGACGCCGCGGCGGAAGAGCTTGGACTCCAGGACGTCCAGGATCGCCATGACCCGCTCGGCCGTGTTGGCCTCCAGGGTGATGGTGTCGCCGGACAGGCTCACGGAGGCGTCGACGCCGCGGAAGTCGTAGCGCTGGGAGATCTCCTTGGCGCACTGGTTGACGGCGTTGTCCACCTCCTGGCGGTCGAGGCGGGAGACGACGTCGAAGGAGGAGTCGTTGGCCATGGCGGCAGTCCTTTCCGGGGTGGGACTTCAGTCGACCCGAGTCTAGGCGGGTTGTTCTGTGAGGAGGGTCCTACGGGGGCGATTGGCGCGGTGCGCCGCTGCCTTGCTATTCTTCCACGGCGCCAGGCGATGACCGAGAGGTCGGAGCGTGGAGCCAAGGCGGGTTGCCCGAGCGGCCAATGGGAGCTGACTGTAAATCAGCCGCGTAATGCTACGGGGGTTCGAATCCCTCACCCGCCACGCCGATCACTCGTTGATCGCACCTCGCCACCCGGCGAGGCCGCAGTGAGCGAAGCCACGGTGGAACGAATTGCCAGAGCGATTCGGATCTGCCTACGATTCGGCTCGTTGCCCCGATAGCTCAGTCGGCAGAGCGTCTCCATGGTAAGGAGAAGGTCAAGGGTTCGATTCCCTTTCGGGGCTCTCACAGCGGGGGCCACTGGCCCCCATTGTGTTCATATGGCGAGGTAGCTCAGCTGGTTAGAGCGCACGACTCATAATCGTGAGGTCGAGGGTTCGAGTCCCTCCCCCGCTACGCAAGCTTTCGAGTACAGCGTTCCGTCGCATGCTCGAGGATCGACACGAGGAGACAAACGTGGCCAGCAAGTCCGCCGACGTTCGCCCCAAGATCACTCTGGCCTGCTCGGAGTGCAAGGAGCGCAACTACATCACCAAGAAGAACCGTCGGAACACCCCCGACCGTCTCAGCATCGCCAAGTTCTGCGCCCGCTGCGGCAAGCACACTGAGCACCGCGAGACCCGCTGAGAATCGCGTAGCGATCCCGGTCGCAACCGCCTTGCGACCGAGGAGCAAGCCCCGTCGACACCATGTCGGCGGGGCTTCGCCGTCTCCCCGCGGTCGGTGCCTAGCATCGGAGAGGTGAACAGTATCAGCCCCGGCGAGGACATCCTCGAGCGGCTCGCAGCAGTGCTGAGCGGGGTGCTCGCAACCGGCTCCTCCGTGTCCTCGAGCCGTGAGACTCACCGCCAGGCTCTGCGTGGAGCGACGGCTATTCTCCCCGCTGTGCAGGCCATGCACCAGATCCAGGAGTGGGTGCGGGACTGCCGGGGGGATGTTGCCTGGGAGGGCCTGGTGCACCGCCGTTGCCGGATGAGTCCGAGCCCGGCGGGAGCCGAGGCGATCGCGGAGTCGGCTGCGCCCGATGGAGTAACGATCCGGCAGGTCGAGCGCGCGGGGTGGGAGCTCATCCAGGCAACCGTCAAGGTGCTGGTGATGGGCCGGCGCTGGTGCGTGACCCACGAGCTCGCCCGCCGTACCCGGCCGTCCCAACAGGGTGCTGTCGATCATGGAAAACTCACGGCCCCGGGGGCTGGATTTGATACGCCGCCGGACTCCGGGTTCTACCGGCTCACTGACGCTGATATCGCCTCCTGGGCAGACGTCAGTGGGGATCGAAACCCCATCCATCTCCTCCCCGGCAGAGCGGCCGAGGCCGGACTGTCGGCCGGTTCCAATGAGGTCGTCGCTCACGGCCTGCTGCTCGGAGCGATCAGTCTCGCGCTCGTCCAGTCTTCGTCTCTACGGCAGACAAGCCTGGTATTCATTGGTTCTGCTGATGTTCCTGCGTCCGAGTGCAGTGCGGGTGAGCCATGGGTGACGCTCACTGTCGATCTCTCCAATGGAGACATCGTCCAGGGGGTGCGGCCCATCCTGCGGCGCCGGTGACCATGCCCACCTCCGTGTCCGCCGCCCGAGGTGACGCAGGTACCGCCCGCACCCCTATCGCCGCATGAGGAAATAATGATTGCTTACTGGAGGGAATTCTGATGGCGATTCATTGTTGCCTAGAAGGTTGTGCGATGAGAGGATGGGAAGCGAATTGTCGGTCACTTCCCAATCATCGGTCAACGGGGATGATAACGTGACAAAGGTGGGTATTTCGGTGTCAATCTGATGTATGTCAGGGTGACATGAAGTCAGTATCTGAATTGTTTTCCCATGCGATCCCCACCCTCCTGAATCCGCTTGTTGGCAAGGAAAAGTGTGAGTGCGTCCTATGTTCTCAAGGTTGTCTGATGTTGTGGTTCGCCGTGCTGGAGTGCTGAGGCTCCGACCGAGTGTGATAAAAAAGAAGCGGAGCCGCGCTTGTATGAAAGCCAAAGGCAGACAACAAGTTCGCGCTTGAGGGTTCGCGACCTACCAGGGGTCGGTGCTGAGAGGAGTCGATAAAGGTGATTACCGCAGAGCGGACGATGGTGGAGCCGACGGCCTACGCCGAGGACGTCGAGATAACCGAGATGACGTGGACTCAGAGCGACCAGGAAGCCGTTGAAGCCACCTACAGCCCAGGAGTCGGCCGGTGCCGCGGGTTCGCCCGAGCACGGTGGTGGGCTGGTGGGCGGTTGCGGCCAGGAGCCCACCCCGACCTGCGGGCAGAACGACTCCTTGGAGCAGGAGGGCTTCCGCCGACTCGATGAGATCGAGATGGATGCCTGGCGGGCCTTCCTGGCGGCCTCCACCTCCGTCACGGCCCGTCTCAACCGTGAGCTCGAGGCCGGATGCGGCATCTCCATGCACGAGTACGAGATCCTGGTGCGCCTGTCCGAGGCGCCCGACCAGACCCTGCGCATGTCCACTCTCGCCGAGCACGTCTCACACTCCCGCTCGCGGCTGACCCACACGGTCCGGCGCCTGGAGAACGTGGGATACGTCGAGCGCAGCTCCTGCGACTCCGACCGCCGCGGCGTCAACTGCACGCTGACCCAGGAGGGTCTCGACTTCCTGCGTGAGGCGGCTCCGGTGCACCTTGACGGCGTGCGCCGTCACGTCGTCGACCGCCTCAGCCGTGAGCAGCAGGTCGTCATGGCCGAGCTCATGAGGGTCATCGCCCAGGCCCCGGACTCCTCCGGGTTCTCGGCGGCTTCGGCGTCCTGACGCTCCTGTGCGCCCGCCGGCGTGATCAGTGGGCGTCGCCAGTCGGTTTCGACACCGGCGGCGGCGCCCACAGGTCTGTCCAGAGCACTTCCAGGTCTGCCAGGAGTCGGCGCAGCAGCGGCAGGGAGATCCCGACGACCCCGTGGGGGTCGCCGTCGATCCCCTCGATGAAGGCGCCTCCCAGCCCGTCGATGGTGAAGGCTCCGGCGCACCACAGCGGTTCTCCGCTGGCGATATAGGCCTCGATCTCGGTCTGGGTCGGGGAGCCGAAACGGATGGTGGCCGAGCTGACCCCCTCGGCGATGGCGCCGTCCGCGGTGCGCACCAGGAAGTGTCCGGTGTGCAGGGTGCCGGTGCCCCCGCTCATCATCTGCCAGCGCTCACGTGCCTGGGCGGCGTCGGCGGGCTTGCCGACGACCTGGCCGGAGATCTCCAGCATGGAGTCGCAGCCCACGACCACCTCGGCCTCTTGCGGGTCGGTGGATGCCATGACGTCGAGCGCCTTGGCCCGAGCCAGGGCCTGCACCTGCTCGGCGGCGCTCGGGGCTGTCAGCCCGGCGTCGCGGCGCCGTTGAATCAGCTCGCCGAGCACGGCCTCCTCGTCGACGGTGGAGACTCGTACCAGCGGCTCGACGCCGGCGGCTCGCAGGGTGGCCAGGCGGCCGGATGACTTCGAGGCCAGGAGGATCACGCCGCCAGACTATACGGGCCGGTAGGCTCGGATCATGACCTCAGGTGGCACCCCTTCTCGCGTCTCGATACCGTTCCCGTCACCGGATCCACTCAGGACGACCTGCGCGCGGCCCTCCTGGGGCCTGAGTGCGGGGCCTGGCCGCACCTGTCGGCGCTCCGGGCTCTGAGGCAGACCGCCGGCAGAGGGAGGTCCGGGCGCGCCTGGGTCACCCCCGACGACGGCAGCGCCCTCCTGGTCTCCGTGGTCCTGCGGCCCCTGGTCCCCGTTGAGCGCCTGGGCTGGCTGCCGTTGCTGGGCGGCTTGGCCGTCCGCGACGCGCTGGCCCCCCTCGTCGAGGGCCTGCCCTGGCGGGTGGGGACCAAGTGGCCCAACGACGTCGTCGCCCTGCCCGATGACCCGGCAGCCGTGCCCGCGGTGCCCGGCTGGGACGACACGCGCAAGATCGCCGGCGTCCTCAGCGAGCTCGTCGTACCGGAGCCCGCCGGGGGACTCGCACCCGACGCGGTTCCCTCCGACCGCGACCAGGCCCCGATGGTCATCCTCGGCATCGGCGTCAACATCGGGCAGGAGGCGGAGGACCTGCCGGTGGCCTGGGCCGGTTCCCCTGCGCACGCTCGGTGCTGTCGGCGCGGGTGACGCAGCTGCGCGCGAGGACGTCACGGAGGCTGTTCTCGCGGCGACCGGCCACCATCTGGTCCGGCTCATCGGGCAGTGGGAGGAGGTCGGCGGAGACGTCGATGCCGGAGACGGCGCACTCGGGCGCCGGCTGCGCGCGGCGCTGACAACCCTGGAGAAGCGGGTCAGTGTCCAGGCTCCTGACGGTGAGCTCAGCGGGCTGGCCGTCGACGTCACCCCCGCGCTCGTGCTGCGCAACCAGGGACGGTGACACCGAGGTCCGCGCGGGCGATGTGACCCTCGTGCGTGTGGGGAAATGAGTGTCGGGCGCCGTGATAATCGCGAACCCGTCACGGCTCCGTGTGGTCGGTTGCTCAATGGGCATAGGCGTGTGATCTGCGCTACTGTGGCAGGGTGACACTAGACAGCCAAGCGAGCGAGGGGCGCGCACCGGACTCCCAGGAGGGCGGCGCCCAGCAGAAGGCTCAAGAGGGTGCCCGTCGTGGCGAGGGGGAGGGCGCCGCTGAGATGGACCCTGCAGAGCGGACCACCCTGACGGGGCATGAGTACCTGCTGCTGGGGACGCCCCCCAGCCTCACTCTGACCGAGGTGGCTCAGCGGGCCGGAACCAGTGTGGAGGTGGCGCAGAAGTTCTGGCGTGCCATGGGCTTCGCTGACGTCAAGCCCGATGCGGTCCACTTCACTGAGCAGGATGTCGCCGCGCTTCGAGACACCGTGGCGCTGCTGGACGAGACCAGTGACTCCTCCCTGGCCTCGGCCAGCGTGCTCGAGCTTCTCAGGGCCCAGTCCTACACCATGGACCGTCTGGTCCTGTGGGAGCTGGAGACCTTCGTCACTGACCTCAGTGAGCGTCTCGGTCTGGATGACACCTCTGCCCGGTTGGTCGCCCTTGACCGCATCGACGGCCTCGTGGAGCTTCTGGAGCGCCAGCTGACCTACGTGTGGCGCCGTCACATGGCCTCCATCCTGGGGCGCACCGACGCTGAGGTGTCAACCCGGGGCAGAGAGGACACCGGCCCCGACCTCTACCCGCTCATCCGCTCCCTGGGCTTCGTTGACATCGTCTCCTTCACCCAGCGCGCTCAGGGCATGAGCAAGGCCGCCCTGACCCACATGCTCGAGGGCTTCGAGAACACGGCCAGGGATGTCATCACCTCCCGGGGAGCGCGGGTGGTCAAGACGATCGGGGACGCCGTCATGTACATCTCCGATGACCTGCTGATCGCCGCCGACGTCGTCACCGCTCTGGTCGACGAGCTCCAGAAGGGGCCGGATGCGATTCGGGTTCGAGCCAGCCTCGTCGAGGGACGGGTCATCTCCCGCTCCGGCGACGTCTTCGGGCCCACCGTCAATCTGGCCTCCCGGCTCGTGGACGCGGCCGAACCCGGCAGCATCCGCCTGGACGAGCCGACCGCCATGGCCATTCTCCGCTCGCCTCAGGCGGATCGGTACCGGGTGGGGCAGTGCCATGAGGTGGTGGCCAAGGGGCTGGGGCAGATCGTGCCCTGGTCGTTGGAGAGGGACCTCACCGACCCGCCCCTGAGCCGCAGGAGCCAGGATGACGGCTCCGTTATCATCTCGTGATTATTTGCCTGCTCAGCCCTTGAAGAGGCAACTCCGAATCGAGTTTTTCCGCGGTATCTTCACGAAAACATGTTCCAGATGTGGGAGGGTGAAGAGTCACCGCCCCGGCCGTGGTCACGTCTTGGTATCTTCTCCACCTCTGGGACGATGGCGGTGGGGGGCGTCGTCACCTAACATCGCGGATGTGACAACTGTTCTGCTCGTCGAAGACGACCCCGCCATCTCCGAGCCCCTCGCCCGCGCCTTTGGACGCGAGGGCTATGAGGTCCTGACTCATGGCACCGGTAAAGGCGCCCTTGAGGAGGTCTCAGCCGCTGACATCATCGTCCTGGACCTGGGACTGCCGGACATCGACGGCCTGGACGTGGCCCGTCAGGTGCGGGCCCAGGGCCTGACCATCCCGATCCTCATGCTCACCGCGCGCAGTGAGGACTCCGACCTCGTCGTCGGTCTGGATGCGGGGGCCGATGACTACGTCACCAAGCCCTTCCGCCTGGCCGAGCTGCTGGCTCGCGTGCGGGCTCAGGTCCGTCGCGCCTCGGGGGAGGCCACTGAGGATGAGCTGAGCGTCGGAGAGGTCCGGGTCGACGTCGCCGCTCACCGGGCCTTCGTCGGCTCGCGCGAGCTGCAGCTGACGACCCGGGAGTTCGAGCTGCTCCGGGTCCTGGTGCGCGCCGGTGGCGAGGTCGCCTCCGGTGAGGACATCCTCAAGGAGGTCTGGGGTGAGGACCCCACCGGGAGTCCCCAGACCCTTCAGATGCACGTGACCTGGCTGCGTCGCAAGCTCGGTGACGATGAGGACAGCCCCGCGCTTCTGCTGGCCCAGGAGGACGGCTACCTTCTGACCGCCGGCTGAGCCGCTGACCGGGAGGGCCTCCCGGGAGGGGTGCTGGGTTCCGCAGCCGCCTCGACGAGCTGATCGGGGCTGAAGGAGGACTTGCCATGCGTCGTTACTCCATGACGATGACGATGTCGGCGGTGTGCGTGGCTGTCCTCCTGCTGGGGCTGCCACTGGGAGGCGCCTGGATCGTCAGCGCGTTGCGCTCCGCCGGAAGCGGCGACCGGGTCACCATTATCGGCACGGTCATCCTCACGGTCCTGGTACTCACCGGCACCGCGCTCACGGCGGCCTCCGTCGTGGCCTCCCGGGTGTCCAGGCGCATCTCGGCCCCACTCATCTACCTGGCCGCCGAGGCCGAGCAGCTCGGCAGCGGTCAGGTGCGCCCTCGGCTGCGCTCCTCGGGGATCGAGGGAGATCGACCTGGTCCAGGCCGAGCTCGTGCGCTCGGCCGAGCGTGTGGCCGGGCGTATCGCCGCTGAGCGTCAGTTCGCCTCCGACGCCTCCCACCAGCTGCGCACGCCGCTGACCAGCCTGTCGCTGCGCCTGGAGGAGATCGAGCTGCTCGCCGGCGAGGAGGAGGTGCGAGCCGAGGCCCATGCCTGCCTGGAGCAGGTCGAGAGGCTCACCGGCGTCGTCGAGGACCTGCTCAAGGTCTCGCGCCGCAGCGGAGGTGGGACCACGGAGGCTCTTCACCTCAAGGACATCTTCGCTCAGCAGCGCGAGGAGTGGGAACCGACCTTCGAGCAGGCCGGACGCACCATCACCTTCTCCGACGAGATCAGCCACCCGGTCCTGGCCACACCCGGGTCCCTGGCCCAGGTACTGGCCACTGTCATCGAGAACTCCCTGCGCTACGGGGCCGGGACAACGTCGGTGAGTGTACGCAGCGCCAACGGCGGTCACGCGGTCTTCATCGATATCACCGACGAGGGTGAGGGCGTGGCCGAGGACATCGCACCGCATGTCTTCGAGCGGCACGTCTCCGGCTACGGCTCCACCGGCGTCGGGCTGGCGCTGGCCAAGGATCTCGTCGAGGCCGACGGCGGCCGCATCGAGCTGTCCCAGCGCAGCCCGGCGGTCTTCTCCATCCTGCTCAATGCCGTCCCCAAGTCCCTGGACCCCAACAACGTCCTGCCTCAGGGCGCACTGGTCTCGGTGGGACGGCGTCGCCGCTTCTGACCCGCTGCTGGCCACTGGCGGAACGGCGAGGACGCACCACGGGCTTCGGGACAGAACCCGGGGAGTTCATGGTGCGTCCACTGGGAGGCGTCCGGAGTGGAGAGGCGTCAGGACTTCTGGCGGCGGGACTTGATGAACTGCGAGATACCGGAGATGAGCATCGGAGCCACAGAGATGAAGACGATCACCAGGATCATGGCGTCGATGTTGTCCTGGATCCACTTGATCGTTCCCAGGAAGTAGCCCAGCCAGGTGATGCCGAAGGCCCAGAATGTGGCTCCCAGGATGTTGAAGGTGATGAAGTGCCGGTAGTTCATCTTGCCGACACCGGCGATGACGGGCGTGAAGGTGCGTACGATCGGCACGAACTGAGCCAAGGTGACGGCCTTGCCGCCGTGGCGCTCGAAGAAGTCCGAGGTGCGGTCCACGTACTCCTGCTTGAACAGGCGTGAGTCGGGCTTGTTGAAGATCGCGGGTCCCGCCTTGCGGCCGATGAGGTAGCCGGTCTGGTTGCCGGCAATGGCCGCGAGCCACACGAGGGGGGCAGCCACCCAGATGGGGACGGGAACTCCTTCGGCCGGGTTGGTCTCGCCGATGGCCACGAACATCCCCAGGGTGAACAGCAGTGAGTCACCGGGCAGGAAGAAGCCGACGAGCAGGCCGGTCTCGGCGAAGATGACAAGCATGACGCCGACAATGGCCCAGGGGCCGATCCAGCCGACGAAGGCTTTGATGATGAAGGTGGCATCGAGCCACTCGGGGCCGAGCATCGGTGCGTGGGCGGAGGGGAGGGCGGCAGGGCAGATTCAGCGCCGGTGCCAAGGCGGTCAGGGCAGTCACCGTGCAAGGCTAAACGGTGCCCCGGCAGCCATGCCGTGAGAGCGATCCCCTCCGGGCTGTGGAATCGGGCACCTCGGATGTCGCCGCCGACTGCGCCGGTCCTGCCTGGGCTTCAGGGGCGTACCGAGACGGGGACGGCACGGGGCTCGGTCCCACTGCCCGTCTGCCCCTGGGGACTGGTGCTGTCGGTATCGTCGTCACCGGGGGAGTGGTCCTTGTGCCCGGTGAAGACGATGTAGTGGTAGAAGACGAAGCGGAATGCCGTTCCCAGGCCGAAGCCGACGACGTAGGCCGCAATATTGTCCGCCAGCGGTGAGGTCAGTCCCAGGACGTGATGGGTGAAGAGCAGGCAGAACTGCGTGATGGCGATGCCGCCCAGGTTGGCCAGGACGAACAGGGTCGCCTCGCGGGCAACGTTCTTCTGGGTGCGGCCCCGGTAGGTCCAGTAGCGGTTTGCGATCCAGGAGAAGACGGTCGCGATCGAGGATGCCATCAGCTGAGCGGAGTTCGGGTGACCGGAGAGGAAACCGGTAGGGCCGTGCTGGAGCAGGTTGAACAGGCCGACGTCGATCACGTAGGCCGCAGCGCCCACCATGCCGAACTGCATGAACTCCTTGATGAGGGCGATGAGCCTCTGCGCCAAGGAATTGCCGGAGGATCGCGTCATGGCGGGCATCCTATGCCGATCGCGGTCAGGTCGTGCAAGCCGAGGCTGCTCACGGAACCCAGTGAACACTGACGCTGCCCAGGTCCCACACCCATGAGACCCAGAACAGCTGGCCGGTCACGCAGGCCGTCAGCAGAGCCAGCCGCCTGCGGGTGGTGCCGGCCGCCGCGGCCAGCGCCCAGCCCGCCGGGGCCAGGGGCAGCAGGAGCCGCAGCACCGACGTCGTCGGGTCGAAGAAGACCAGGAGGTAGAGCAGGTAGCCCAGGCACCAGAACCAGGTCGCAGGCCCCAGAGCCCGCAGCCCCGGGGCGCTCAGCAGCAGGCCCACCGTGGTCAGAACGACGACCAGCAGGGCCGGGCCCAGATGTGGGCCCACCCAGTCGCCCAAGCGGTTCGCCCACTGCACGACGGGCGCCAGGTCCGCGCCGCGCCAGGAGGTCTCAGTGGCGGTGTAGGCATCCTGACGGCCCGTGACCAGCCAGGCGATGATCGGCCAGCTCAGGGCCGCCGAGCAGGTGAGCAGTGCCAGCGCCAGCAGCCGCCTGCGCGCGCCCGGCGCTTGAGGGGAGTGACCGGGCAGAAGACGCGGGAACCAGGTGGGTGGGACCCAGCTCCGGGCGCAGGCCGTCTCCCAGAGCCACCACAGCCCCAGCGCCGCCCCCAGCGGGACACCGACAGGACGGGCGAAGCAGGCAGCCAGCGCCAGGGGAGTCGCAGCCAGCGCCCGCCCGCGGCTCGCCAGCCACAGCGTCAGCCCCACCAGCACCAGCCCCAGGGACTCGGCGTAGGGGACCTGGAGGACCGCGGCGCACGGCGAGGACCAGACCAGTGCCACCGCCCACAGGGAGGATCGCTTCCCTGTCAGCGGCGAGAGCCAACGGTCCATGACGACCGCCGCTGCCGCCGAGGCCAGGATCGACACGATGGTGGCACGCACGTAGAAGGACCAGCCGGTCCAGCCGAGCAAGGAGGCCAGGCCGCTCAACAGCGGCATGAAGGCCCAGGTGTTCTGGGTGACCCTCCCGTCAGCACCCACGGGCAGCCGATCCGGATAGCCCTCCTCAACGATCCGGTTGTACCAACCGGCGTCCCAGAAGCGCATGTGCTCCTCCCAGGACGGTGCGGCCCCGGCCCACGGGGTAGCGGGTGTGTCCTGGGCGCCCAGCCGCAGGATGACGAAGGTCAAGACACTCGCCGCGGCCCAGACCATCAGAACCTGGAGCCAGCGGCGCGGACCGGAGGGAGCGCTGTGCGTCGGAGGCGAGGGCGGGGCCTGCTGGGCGGTGGAGGACTCTGCGGCGGGTGGCGTCACGCCCCCACCCTACGGTCTGGACCCTGCGGTGAGGACGAGCTGCGAGCGAGTAGCCTTGGGGTGTGAGCGCACCCATCGTCGCCGTGATCGGAGGCGGGCAGCTGGCCCGCATGATGCAGGAGGAGGCCAGTGCTCTGGGTATTCACCTCAGGGCACTGGTGGAAGCCGCGGACGGGTCCACCGGACAAGTGACCCCGGACGCCCCCGTGGGGGCCGCCGACGATGAGGCGGCCGTGCGCGCCGTCGTCGCCGGGGACGGTACTGACGGGCCGGGAGGGGAGCCGGCTGCGGTCCTCACCTTCGAGCACGAGCACCAGGACTCGGCCCTCCTGGAGCGGCTCCAGTCCGAGGGAGTCAGTGTCCAGCCCACCCCGCAGGCCCTGACGCTGGCACGTGACAAGCTCGCCATGCGGCGGATGATGAGTCGGGCCGGGCTCCCGCAGCCCGCCTGGGCGGAGGTCGGCGGACCGCAGCAGGAGAGCGCTGAGCAGATGACCGACGCCGTTGAGGCCTTTGCCGGCGAGCACGGCTGGCCCGTGGTGCTCAAGACGCCGCGCGGAGGCTACGACGGCCACGGGGTCCTGCTGGTGCACAGCGCCGAGTCCCTGCGTGAGGGGGAGGCCGCCCAGTGGATCGCCTCGGTGGCCCGGGCCCGCGCCGGCCAGAGTGATGGCCGTGGAACCGGTGGGGGAGGCAGCCTCGGAGGGGCTGCGGTGACCAGTCTCCTCGTGGAGCAGGCGATCCCCTTCACCCGTGAGCTCGCCGTCCTGCTGGCCCGCACCCCCAGCGGCCAGGTGGCGGTGTGGCCGGTGGCTCAGACGGTTCAGGAGGACGGCATGTGCGCTGAGGTGCTGGCGCCGGCCCCCGGTCTCGACTCGGTCGCCGTCGAGGAGGCCGAGCTCATCGGCCGCGCGGTCGCCGAGCATGCCGGGGTGACCGGGGTGCTCGCCGTCGAGCTCTTCGCCGTGGAGACCTTCGGGGAGCCTACGCGCCTGTACGTCAACGAGCTGGCGATGCGTCCCCACAACTCCGGTCACTGGACCCAGGACGGGGCCGTCACCAGCCAGTTCGCCCAGCACCTGCGGGCGGTTCTCGACCTGCCACTGGGGTGCCACGGAGGCCACAGCGCCCACCACTGTCATGGTCAACCTCATCGGCGGCCGGCACGAGCCGGGGGCTGATGTCCTGGCCCGGGCCATGGCTGCTCATCCCGACGCCCGGATCCATCTCTACGGCAAGCAGTGGCGACAGGGCCGCAAGCTCGGGCACGTCACCATGACGGTCGGCCGTGGCCAGGAGGTCGCCGACGTCGTTGAGCAGGCGCGCGGGGCCGTCGCCATCCTGCGCGGGGACGCCTGAGCCGGATACGTCAGGGCATGGTGCAGTACACGGAAGACTAGGGAGGACATTCATGAGCGAGGTCAGCGCAACGACGCCGGGGACGGCAGAGGCGGGGCGGCCGGTGGTCGGCATCGTCATGGGGTCGGACTCGGACTGGCCGGTCATGGGGGCCGCCGCCGAGGTCCTCGATGAGTTCCAGGTGGCCTACGAGGCCGACGTCGTCTCCGCCCACCGCATGCCCGCCGAGATGATCGACTACGGGCGCGCTGCCGCCGAGAGGGGACTGCGCGTCATCATCGCCGGTGCCGGGGGAGCGGCACACCTGCCCGGGATGCTGGCGGCCGTCACCGAGCTGCCGGTGATCGGGGTGCCGGTGCCGCTGAAATACCTCGACGGCATGGACTCTCTGCTGTCCATCGTGCAGATGCCGGCCGGCGTCCCGGTGGCCACGGTCTCCATCGGCGGGGCCCGTAACGCCGGGCTGCTGGCAGTGCGCATCCTCGCGTCCGGTCAGGGGCAGGAGGCCGCCCGCCTGGGTGCCGCCATGCGAGCCTTCCAGAAGGACCTCAGCGAGGTCGCCCACGCCAAGGGCGCCGCCCTGCGCGAGCGCCTGCGGGATTGATGCTCAAGAGAGCGCGTGACGTGCGTTCTGCTCACGACCATGTCACGAGCCGGCCTCGAAGGCCTCCTGCCAGAACTCGTCGGCGTCCCAGTTGGCTTTCATTCCCAGGGCATTCAGTGGGATGCGATGGTACTTGCTTAAAAGACTGTGTAGTCTCAGAGCCCACGTTGAGTGCGGGCTGATGGTGAACAAGATCGACTGAAGAGAGACGAGAACCGGGTAGAGTCTCTTTCGTTCCAAGGCTCTCGGGTTGTTGGTATCGAAGACGCTGCGTTCGTTGAGCCAGCGGACTGTTCTGCTTTTTGGGATTACTGGATATACGCCAAGGAATCTGTTCCAGAGGCGTCCGTGGTGGGCGCAGATGTTGCGCACCCTCACGTAGGTCTTGAGCCAAGATTGCAGCACCTGGTCAGGGAGATTGAGCTCTCGCGCAACTGTTTTGCGATACTTGGGGGTCAGGCTGGCGTAAAGATGCTGAAGCTCGCCGGCGGTGAGAAGCTCGATGACCAGCCAGGATGGCGGTGTCGCTGGAGACGAGTAGGTGGCAAGGTAGTGCGAGAGTGCATCGGGGTAGTGGAGGCGATCCGCCTGCTCGTCGCGATCCGAGGGGTGTGTTGCCGCTCGCGTCTTGTGAGGTCCTCGATACGCTCAATCGTTGTGGAGTATCCTCTGCGGTTTTGGTAGTTGGAGGCGTTTTGGTACCAGAAGGCTCCGCCTTCGCCGTGTGTTGACATCGTGTTGGACACTGCGGCGCGCACCGCGACCTCGACGCGTTCAAGTGCGTCGATTGTCAGGAGGCGCAGTTGTCGATCGAACACATAGATATGGAGGATGTCGTCGAAGGTGGTGCCCGGTCTGAAGGAGTGGGTGGTTCGGTCGGCTTGGAAGGGAATTGTGTATGGGGAGAGTCGATAGTATCCGATGTGTCGGAGGTATCTGGCGGCACGATTTCGGTCCGTGATGATGAGTCCGCGTTCAATGTAGCGCTCAATGAGGTCGTTCTCGTTGAGCGCTGGTTTATCGTAATGTTGACCTGGAGGATTCATCCTCCAATTGTAGGGTGTTGGTATGTAAAAACCCCCCGATTTGGGCGTGCTCTGATGAGCGAGAGGCCTGGGGGGTGTTGTGGTGCCAGTGTACACGGGTGTACCAGGTGTGAGGGGTGTTGGGTGAGGGATGCACTGACGAGTGGATCTCGCGTTCGTTTCTGTTCGTTTCTGAGCGAGTGTGGGTAGACTGTGGGCATGAGCATTCTCGTTGCTGGAGGCGCCGGCTACATCGGCGCGCACGTGGTCCGACTTCTCCTTGAGCGCGGGGAGGAGGTCGTCGTCGTCGATGACCTGTCCTACGGGACGCCGGAGCGAGTCAAGGGGGCCTCCCTCGTCGAGCTCGACGTCGCCAGCGGTCAGGCCCCCGAGAGCCTCGCTGAGGTCATGAGCTCGCGAGGCGTCACCGCTGTCATCCACTTCGCCGCCCGCAAGCAGGTGGGCGAGTCCGTGGAGCGCCCCGCCTGGTACTACCAGCAGAACGTTGGAGGCCTGGCGAACATGCTGCTGGCCATGGAGACGGCCGGCGTCAACCAGATGATCTTCTCCTCCTCGGCGGCCGTCTACGGCATGCCCCCGGTGGAGGTCGTGCCCGAGGACATCGACTGCCGCCCCATCAACCCCTACGGCGAGACCAAGCTCATCGGGGAGTGGATGATGGCTGACGCCGAGAAGGCCTGGGGGCTGCGCTGGGCCGGTCTGCGCTACTTCAATGTCGCTGGTGCCGGCTGGGACGACCTGGGCGACATGGCCACCCTCAATCTCATCCCCATGGTCCTCGACCGTCTCGCCAAGGGCGAGACCCCCAAGATCTTCGGCACCGACTACCCCACCCCCGACGGCACCTGTGTGCGCGACTACATCCACGTCAAGGACCTGGCGGTCGCTCACATCGCGGCCCTGGACTACCTGGCCGGCGGCCAGGAGATGGCCGAGCACGTCTTCAACGTCGGCACCGGCCAGGGCGCCTCGGTGCGGGAGGTCGTCTCCAAGGTCATCGCCTCCACGGGTCTGGACCTGGAGCCCTGAGGAGCTCGCCCGCCGCGCCGGTGACCCGCCCCAGCTCATCGGCAACGCCACCCGCATCGGTGAGGTCCTGGGATGGAGGGCCGAGCACGACCTGGACGACATCGTCGCCTCCTCCTACAGCTCCTGGCAGGCCGACCCCAACCGGCCCCACGTCGGCTGAGCGGTCCCCGGACCGGAGCAGACCTGAGAGGGAGGGTGGGCCGACACCTCGATCATGAGGTGTCGGCCCACCCTCCCTCTGCGCGGATCCCAGCGTCAGAACTGGTTGAAGTCCGCCGCCGTCAGCTTCCCGTCGCGCACCTTGGCGAAGAAGTCCGGTGCGGTTGTGTCCCGCAGCAGCACCGTTTCGCCAATATCGGCATCCTCGGGGGAGTAGGCGGTGTCCTCAATGGGCGGAGCGCCGGTCAGACCGCTGCCGGAGGCTGATCGGAAGGCCAAGACCATCTGGGCGATGCTCATGGTGCTGGCGCTCTGATCCACCGTGAGGACATCCGTACCGGCGTCGACCAGCGCGTCCTGCCGGGAGAAGGAGAAGATGGTGGACGGTGAGGCCGCCTTGGAGACCACCGCCGAGATGACGGCGCGCTGGCGCTGACCGCGCCCAACATCGCCAGTCGGGTCCGACTTGCGCATCCGGGAGTAGGCCAGTGCCTTCGTCCCGTCCACTGTCTGGCACTCGCCCTGGGAGACGTCCCAGACCATTCCCGAGTCCTCGTCGACGACGGAGTAGGGCCAGCACACGTCGACCCCGCCGACGGCGTCGACCATCTGGGACACTCCGGTCATGCCGACCTCCACATAGTGGTCCACAGTCAGCCCGGAGAGCTTCTCCACGGTCTGGACCAGCAGCTTGGGTCCGCCGGTGTAGGCGGCATTGATCTTGTTCTCCCCGAGCTCGGGGATGTCCACGAAGGTGTCGCGCGGCAGGGAGGTCAGACTCGTCTGCCCGTTCTCCGCCTTGTGCAGCAGCATGACGGAGTCGGCGCGTGCTCCCTCGGTCTCGTCCTGGACGGCGCCGCCGCGCGCGTCCGACCCCACGATGAGCCAGGTCTCGCCCGGGGTGTCCGCCGCCCCGGACAGGGCGTCGACGCGGTGGAGCTGGGAGGAGACGTCGTTCCACAGCCAGGCGACCCGCGCTGCGATCAGTGCGAGGACGACGACGATGACGACGACCGTCCAGCCCAGGATCCGGCGCCATCGCGGCCGGGAGCGCTTCGGCTGCCGCGGCTGCTCGGGCTTGAGTTCCGGCCCGCCTGGAACGGGCTCATGCGGGGACTGCGGGCTCTGGGAGCCCTACAGGGGTAGGTGCCGCGTCGCACAGGCATCGCCTGTGTGCGCTCAGGCCGGATGCGGCACTGCGTCCGTCGGCATCCGGCTCCAGGGGACCGCACTCGACCCGGCCCGGGCGCGGCTGCCTCGTTGAGACGGGGCGGCTGGGCGCCGGGGTTGGACCGAGGGTGGCTGCTGGCCCGTTCGCTCAGAGGCGGACTGGGCCGAGGCCTGCTGCTCGTCGCTGTCCTGACGACCCAGGACTGAGTGTCGCTGGGGTCGGCGGGTACCAGAGGTCGATGACGGGCGGCGCGGGGAGCCTCCGGCGACGTCGGTGGGCTGGGCAGTGTCCTCTCCACCGGGTGCCTCCCGCGCTCGCGGCTGCGCTGATTGACGGCATCGATGGGGCGCTGCCGGCGCGGAGACCTGCCTCCGTCGGAGCCGGGGGTGATCGAGGGCGGGAGTGAGTCGTCTGTCGGAGTCACACCGATGATTCTGCCTCAGGCGGGGCAGGCTGGGGTGGTGGGTTTCGTGGCGGGTTGCTGCTGGGGGAGCACTCGCCTTCGGGGCCTGGGTCGCCGGTGCCTGCGTCGGGGCGGCCGTGGTGGGGCTCGGATGACTCGGAGACTCGGACTCGCCGCCCTCCGAGGCGGAGCCGTCCGCTGCGGCGCCTGAGTCCGACGAGGCGGGGGCGGTGGTGTCGGAGGGGACGGGCTTGTCGTCCCCGAGGGCCTTCCAGACCTTCTTGGCGCCCTCGGTGGCAACCACCTGGTTCGGGTCGGCTGCGGGCTCGTTCGGCATGGTGATGAAGTTGATCTTGTCGACGCCGATGCCCTGGATGGAGTAGGCCAAGCCTGACAGGTTGCTGATCTGACCGATGCGCTCGGACGTGGTGAGCGTCTCCAGGGTGCTGGTCAGGAAGCTGGACTGCGTGAGGAGGTTGGAGGACAGGGCCTTGGAGGCCATGGCCCTCATGAGGTTCTGCTGGCGGGCAATACGGGAGATGTCCGAGCCGTCACTCACCCCGTGCCGGACACGGGCGTACTGCAGGGCGTTCTCGCCGTTCAGCTTCTGGCAGCCCGCGTCGAGCTTGAAGCCGGTGTACTCGGTGTCGTCGATGGCCTCATCCACCTGCACGTGGACGCCCCCGAGGGAGTCGACCACCTTGGACAGGCCGGAGAAGTCGACGACGATGAAGTCATCGATGCGGAAGGGCGTCATCGTCTCCACGGTCTTCCAGGTGCAGGCGGCCCCGGAGGCAATGGCCTTCTTGTCGTCGCTGTCTCCGGCTCCCTTGGCGAAGGCGGAGTTGAACGGCGCGTCCTCACTGGCTTCGGTCTTCCCACCATCGAGAGTCGTGCACTCGGGGATGTCCACCAGCGTGTCGCGAGGGATGGAGACGGCGTCGACGCGCTTGCGGTCGGCGGAGATGTGCATGACCAGCGCCGTGTCGGAGCGGGCCGAGGCGACGTCCTCGCTGCCCTGTGATCCGTCCACGTTGTTGTTCCCCGCGCGGGAGTCGGTGCCCAGGATCAGGAGGTTGACGGCTCGACCCTCGTAGCTGTCCGGCGGCTTGGTGCCGGGCCGGTCGTCCCTCGGAGAGAAGGCTGTCGACGTTGAACCACGTGATCCGCGACTGGATGTTGTGCCACGCGAAGCCCGCGGCGGAGACGACGAAGATCGTTACCGCGAGCAGGCTGAGCCCTGCTCGGCGGGCCAGACGGCGTCCGAGCTCTTTGGATGAGTGCCGCGCGCGAGGCTTACTGAACTGAGGCACGGAAGCGATCATAGGGAATGAGGGAGGAGATCCATATGGGCCTCCCTACACCTGTTGCATGAGATTTACCCAATGAGGGGTGAAGCCTCTCACACGGGTAACAGGGGCTAGGCTCTCTCCGTGACCAGTGTTGCGAAACCCACGCCGACCAGTACCTCGGCCACTCCCCTCAGCGCTTCGGATCAGGTAGAGGAGCGCTCAGGGGCTCCGGCCGCCGCCTCGACTGGCGGGAGGGGCTGATGTGGAGACGGGTGGAGATATCCGCCAACCGGGCGGGCGATCGGACTCGGACACCGTCGGTGCATCAGCAGCCGGTGCCCCCGACGAGCAGAGTGTGCGAGTGGTGACGGTCGCCTTCAATCCGGGCGAGGAGCTGGAGCGCTTCCTGGCCTCCTTGGCCGCGGCGACGGCGCGTCGGCTCGTCGTCGTCATCGCGGACAACGGCACCGAGCACGATGTCGTCACCGCTGCCGCTCAGCGCCACGGGGCGCGTGTCGTCGGGGACGGCACCAACCTCGGTTACGGGGCGGGCGCCAACCTTGCGGCCGCGGACCTGGAGGAGGACTGGATCGTGGTGGCCAATCCCGATCTCGTCTGGAAACCGGGGAGTCTCGACGCCCTCATCGATGCAGGTCTGGCCAATCCGGCGGCCGGCTGCCTGGGGCCCCTCCTGCTCAACCCCGACGGCACCGTCTACCCCTCCGGGCGTGCCCTGCCCTCCCTGGTCAAGGGTGCAGGGCACGCCGTTCTGGGCAAGATCTGGCCGGCCAACCCCTTCTCCGCCGCCTATCACACTGCCGGACAGGGGGGCTGCTGACGGGACCCGGACAGTGGGCTGGCTCTCCGGTGCCTGCCTGCTGCTGCCCGCCGCCGCCTGGAGACGCCTGAAGGGCTTCGATGACGACTACTTCATGTTCTTCGAGGACGTGGACCTGGGGGAGCGGGTCGGGCGAGCCGGCTGGCTCAACGTGCAGGTGAACGACTCCGTCGTCATCCACGAGCAGGGGGCCAGCTGGAAGGCGCGTCCGGAGAAGATGATCCGGGCGCACCACGCCTCCGCTCGGCACTACCTCTGCGGCGTCTACGACTCCCCGTGGCAGGCGCCGGTGCGCTGGCTGCTCTCCGGCGGGCTGCACCTGCGGGAAGAGCTCGAGGTCCTCGCCTCCCGGCGCTGAAGGGAGGGTGCACGGCGCCTTCCTGGCGTCGTGTGCTCAGTGCTCAGTCGTGAGTCGCAGGGGTGAGTCGTGCTGCGGCGGGCGGCTCGGGCGCGTTGTCCAGGGCGATGCGCCGGGCCAGGTGAGTGATCTGCCGCTCTCGGGCGCTGTTGCGTCGGAAGGAGGAGAGGATCTGCGCCAGGAAGGCGATCACCAGGGCGTACAGCAGGAAGTCGGTGCCTCGCCCGACTCCCATCCGGTGCGCGATCGAGCTCATCACCCAGGGGAAGGTGATGTTGAAGACGGCGAAGGCCACGAAGGCCAGGGTGACCAGCCTCCGGGCGGCCATATGACGGGCCCCGCCGGGGGTGCGCAGCATCATCCAGCCGACGGCGATCACGGCCAGGATCAGGGCGGCCTGGATGTAGAACTGGTGGTTCGTGATCGGCGTGACCTGGGCGGCAAACTGATGAGTCATGGGCTGTGCCTTCCGTATCGGACTCAGGTGAAGAGCAGGTCGACCAGGATGTTGACCGAGTTCCACAGGGACTGGCCCTTGGAACGGGAGTAGTCGGTGTAGACGATGTGTACCGGGAACTCGCGCCAGGGCATGCCGGTGGCGCCGATCCTGCGAATGATCTCGCTGGCGTGCGCCATCCGGTTCTGCTTGAGGTCGAGCTGCGCCAGGACGTCGCGGCGGATCACCCGCAGGCCGTTGTGGGCATCGGTCAGACGCATGCCGGAGGTGTGCGAGCTGACGGCCGCCGCCGTGCGCAGGACGACCCGTTTGAGCCAGCCCACCGGGGAGGGGCCCTCAAGGAAGCGTGAGCCGAGGACGACGGCGAGCTCCCTCATCGCGGCGCCGCCGCGACCATGGCGGCGGCGTCCGTGGTGGAGTGCTGGCCGTCGGCGTCGAAAGTGACGATGTAGTCGGCGTTGGTCTTCTCAGGACGTAGGAGAAGCCCGTCTGCAGCGCTGCGCCCTGGCCAGGTTGACCGGGTGGCGCACGACGACGGCCCCCGCGGCGGCGGCCTCCTGGGCCGAGGCGTCCTTGGAGCCGTCGTCGACGACAACGACGTAAGGGAAGATCTTGCGAGCCTGGGAGATGACCTCGCGCACGACGGTCGCCTCGTTGTACAAGGGAATGACGAGCCAGGTGTCGGTGACCGGGGACACCGGGGTGGGCTCCCCGGTCTGCGTTGCGTTGGAGGTAGTCACCTCCGCATTCTTGCACGCGATGAGTTGGTGTCAGCCCTCTTGCGGGAGGCGGGGGCGGTCGGTGTTGGTGGGGTAGGTCTCGTTCGGGGCGTGCCCAGGCGTCGTCTCGTGAGGAGGAGTCCCCTAGGATGGGGCAGGTCGTGCAGCGCCCGCCGCCCCCGGCGACCGGAGCGGCACGGCTTCCGGCAGCCACCAGGTTGACCGGAATCGTACGATCGTCAGGGCGGTCCGAGCCGCCCGCACAGGAGTCGCCGTGGCCACCCGCATCGCCCCGTCCGCTGATGTCTCCGAGGACGCCGTGCTCGGAGAGGGCACCAGCATCTGGCACCTCGCGCAGGTCCGTGAGCACGCCGTCCTCGGACGGGACTGCATCGTGGGACGCGGCGCCTACATCGGCGAGGGCGTCGTCATGGGGGACAGCTGCAAGGTGCAGAACTACGCCCTCGTCTACGAGCCGGCCCGTCTGGCCGACGGGGTCTTCATCGGCCCCGCGGTCACGCTGACCAACGACCACTTCCCCCGGGCCGTCAACCCCGACGGCTCGCTCAAGTCCGCCGCCGACTGGGAGCCCGTGGGAGTCACCATCGACGAGGGCGCATCGATCGGCGCCCGCGCCGTGTGCGTCGCCCCGGTGCGTGTCGGTGCCTGGGCCACGGTGGCCGCCGGCGCCGTGGTCACCAAGGACGTTCCCGCCCACGCCCTGGTCGCCGGGGTCCCAGCCCGCCGCATCGGCTGGGTCGGGCGCGCCGGCGAGCCCCTTGTTCCCGCCGACCCCGGCCCCGACGGCGCCCCGCGCTGGCGCTGCCCCGTCACCGGGACCCTGTACGAGCAGTCCGATGCCGAGCCCGGTAACTGGGCAACGGCACGCAGTCCAGCTCCGAATCCACCACCATCCGAGAGGTCACCCACTGATGTCACTCGAGTTCATCCCAGCAGCCAAGCCGATCATCGGGCAGGAGGAGCGCGACGCCGTCGACGCCGTCCTCGCCTCGGGCATGGTCGTCCAGGGCCCCCAGGTCAAGGCCTTCGAGGAGGAGTTCTCCGCCCAGGTCGTCGACGGCGCCCACTGCGTGGCCGTCAACTCCGGCACCTCGGCCCAGCACGTGGCGACGCTGGCCACTGAGCTCCAGGAGCGCGCCGGAGGGGCCCCGGAGGTCATCGTCCCCTCCTTCACCTTCGCCGCCACCGGCAACTCGGTGGCCATCAGCGGCGCCGTGCCGGTCTTCGCCGACATCGACCCGGTGACCTTCACCCTGGACCCCGCCAGCATCGAGGCCTCCATCACCGAGCGCACGGCGGCCATCGAGGTGGTCCACCTCTACGGTCTGCCCGCCAACATGCCTGAGATCCTCGCCATCGCCGAGCGCCACGGCCTGGCCGTCCTCGAGGACTGCGCCCAGGCGCACGGCGCCTCCATCGACGGCAGGCCCGTGGGCGCATTCGGGGCCTGGGGCGCCTTCTCCTTCTACCCCACCAAGAACATGACCAGCCTCGAGGGCGGCATGATCACCACGGCCGACGCCGAGCTGGCCCGCCGCTGCCGCCTCATCCGCAACCAGGGCATGGAGCAGCAGTACGCCAACGAGCTGGTGGGCCTCAACAACCGTATGACGGACGTCGCCGCCGCCGTCGGCCGCGTCCAGCTGACCAAGCTGGCCGGCTGGACCGCTGCCCGCCAGGCCAACGCCGCGCGCCTCAACGAGCTGCTGGCGGGCGTCGACGGCGTCGTCACCCCCTTCGTCCCCGAGGGCTACACGCACGTCTACCACCAGTACACGATCCGCCTCGAGGGGCGCCACGGGCGCCGAGCGCGACGCCGTCCAGGCCGCCCTGCGCGAGGAGTGGCAGGTCGGTAGCGGCGTCTACTACCCGATTCCCAACCACCGCCTGGCCTCCCTGGCCCACTACGCCGAGGGCCTCGAGCTGCCCGGAACCGAGAAGGCCGCCCGCGAGTGCCTCTCCCTGCCGGTGCACCCCTCCCTGAGCGAGGCGGACCTGGAGCGCATCGGCCAGGCCGTGGCCGCCACCGTCAAGGCAGGTGCCTGACATGGGTGAGAACGTCGCCTTCGACGGCCAGGCCACGACGACCGGGCTGCCCGCGGTCCACCACCTGCCGGACAAGGGGCACGGCGGACAACCCGCTGCGCGTGGGTCTCATCGGCCTGGGCTCCATGGGGCGTCACCACGCCCGGGTCATCCGCGCCACCGAGGGGATGGATCTCGTGGCCGTCGCCGATCCTGGCGGCGACCGCTTCGGCGTCGCCGGTGAGCTGGCGGTCCTGCCCGACGTCCACGCCCTCATCGACGCCGGGCTGGACGCCGCCATGGTGGCCGTCCCCACCGTCTACCACGAGGAGGTCGCCCTGGCCCTGGCCGAGGCCGGCGTGCACACCATGGTGGAGAAGCCCATCGCCCACGACGCCGCCGCGGGCCGCCGCGTGGCCGCCGCCTTCGCCGAGCGGGGCCTGGTGGGCGCCGTCGGCTACGTCGAGCGCTGCAACCCGCCCCTGCGAGGCCCCTGCGCGAGCGCCTCGACGCCGGTGAGCTCGGCGAGGTCTACCAGGTCCTCACCCGCCGCCAGGGGCCCCTTCCCGGCCCGCATCAGCGACGTCGGCGTCGTCGAGGACCCTGGCCACCCACGACATCGACCTGACCGCCTGGGTCGCCGGCGCCCACTACACCTCCGTGTCCGCGCAGGTCACGCACCGCTCGGGCCGTCAGACCGAGGACATGATGGTGGCCACCGGTCTGCTGGAGGGCGGCATCATCGTCAGCCACCAGGTCAACTGGCTCACGCCCTTCAAGGAGCGCGTCACGATCGTCACCGGGGAGAAGGGCGCCTTCGTGGCGGACACCCTCACCGGGGACCTCACCTTCCACGCCAACGGCACCGTGGCCTCCACCTGGGACCAGGTCGCCGCCTTCCGGGGGGTCAGCGAGGGCGACGTCATCCGCTACGCGATCCCCAAGCGCGAGCCGCTGGCCCTGGAGCAGGAGAGCTTCCGCGACGCCGTGCGCGGCGTGGCCCAGCGCCACGTCACCATGGACGAGGGCGTGGCCACGCTCAACGTCGTCGAGGCGGTGCTGACCTCGGCGAGCGAGAACCGGACGGTCGAGCTCTGAACCGGTCAGTCGCTTCGAGCGGACCCGTGGCGGGGATTTTCGCCCGGGTCCGCTCGGTCATGGAGTCCTCCCCGTTCCTGCGCCACGTCCTGACACTGGTCAGCGGGACGGCCACCGCCCAGGCCATCGTCTTCGGCATGACGATGGTCCTCACCCGCATCTTCTCCGATGCGGACCGCGGTCAGCTGACGCGCTACACCTCGATCGTCTTGATCATCACTGCCGTCGCGGCGCTGCGCTACGACATGACGATCATGCTGCCCAAGAAGGACGCCTGGGCCCTGGCCTGCGCCCGGCTGGGAATGGTGTCCATCGTGGTGGTCTCGGTGGTCACGAGCGTCGCGGCCCTCCTCCTCAAGCCGCTGATCGCCCGGCAGTGGGGGGCCGATGTCGCCGCCTGGATGCCGCTGCTGGGCCTGACCACGCTGCTGCTGTCGACGGTTCAGCTCCTCCAGTACTGGTACAACCGCCAGTCGGACTACCGGACGATCTCGATCAACCGGGTCGAGCAGCAGGTCGGGCAGTCCCTCGGCCAGCTCGTCCTGGGGGCGGCGGGGATGGTCAGTGTCGGAGGCCTGCTGCTCGGTCAGACGATCGGTCAGCTCTGGGCCTTCGTCAACCTGGGGCGCAAGGCCAAGCCGTTGCACCGGCCGCTGCCGCCCGAGGCGCCCAGCCTGTGGCAGGTCGCCCGCCGCTACCGGCGAATGCCGCTGCTCAACGGCCTCAACGCCTTCGTCGACGCCGTGCGGCTCAACGGCATCAACCTGCTCGTGGGCTCCTACTCGGTGGCCAGCCTGGGGCAGTTCAACCTGGCTTGGACCTGCCTGGAGGTTCCGCTGGCCCTCATCAACGCCGCCGTGGGGCAGGTCTTCTTCCACAAGCTCGCCACGCTGCAGCCCGGACAGATGCGCCCGCTGGTGCGTCAGGTCATCAAGCGGGTCCTGATGATCGGGACCATTCCCTTCGCCCTGCTCTTCATCGTCTCGCCGTGGCTCTTCCCCTGCTCTTCGGCGGCCAGTGGGGTCGAGTCGGGTGACTTCGCCCGGGCCCTGACCCCCTGGCTGTTCATCCTGCTGGTCACCTCGCCCCTGTCCAACCTCTTCGTCGTCACCGAGAACCAGGACTGGATGCTGATCTTCTCGGTGGTCTACGCCGCCGTCCCCCTGGCCTGGCTCTGGCTCAGCCCGTACTCGCTGCTGACGACCACCTACGTCCTGGGCGCCATCATGTGCGTCATCCTCGTGGGACAGATCCTCATGGCCGACGCCGCAGCCCGCGGCTTCGACTCGCGCCCCCCGGCATCGGAGGCCAATGAGGGGCACTACGAGGCCGCCGGTGAGCCCGAGCCCTCCGCCTCCGTGCCCGCGACCGATTCTCACGATGAGGAGCAGTGACGTGCACGTCGTCCTCACTCCCTCGTGGTACCCGGACGGGAACCGCCCCCACAACGGATCCTTCTTCCGCGACCAGGCGCGCATGCTTCAGCGCGGCGGGATGCGAGTGGGCGTCATCGCCCTGGAGCCGGTCTCCTTCTGGCAGGCGCGCCGCGAGCTGACGGCGGATGTCGAGGAGGGGATCGTCGTCGTGCGCGGCACGGTGCCCACGATCCCTGAGGGCGCCCTGCCCGGCGACCGGGTGGCGGCTCGCGCGGTGGCCGCCCGAGCGGTGCGGCTCTATGAGGAGACCATCCGCAATCTGCCCGAGTCGCCCGGCAATGGCGGGGCATGGGTGAATCCCGACGTCGTGCACGCCCACTCGGTGTTCACCGGCATCCACGTCGGCCGCTACGCCGCCGAGCACTGGGACGCAGGACTGGCCATCACCGAGCACCGTCCCAGCTCGACGGACCGCAACGTGCACGGGTGGCGGTATCGGGCCCTGCGGCGCGACCTGAAACGAGCCGGAGGACGAGCCGTCGTCTCCACCCCCTTCGCCGAGGCCCTGCGGGACTACTGGCGGCTCGGGGAGTGGAGGAGCATCGCCCTGCCGGTCAACGACGAGGTCTTCGATGTCCCCAGGCCCGCCGACCAGGATCGCCAGGGCGACAGCGCCAGGGCACTGACTGTCTGCCACGTCTCCCACCTGGGGCGTAACAAGCGCCCTGAGGAGACCATCCGCGCCGTCGCCCGACTGGCCCGCGCCGATCTCGCCGTCGGGCGCGAGCCCACACGGCTGCTCCTCGTCGGAGGGGAGACCCACGAGATCGAGCCCCTCAGAGAGCTGGCCCGGGCCGAGGGCATCGAGCAGACCTCCACCTTCACCGGCCGGGTGCCCCACGACGAGGTCGGCGGACTCATGGCCGCCAGTGACGTCTTCGTCCTGGCCAGCGAGGTCGAGGCCGGGGGCACCGTCCTGGCCGAGGCCCAGGCCCTGGGACTGGCCTGCGTCGCCACGCCCACCTGGGCGGGACGCTTCATGGTCGAGCCCGAGACCGGCCTCGTCCTGCCCGCTGCGGCCCAGGCGGACGACAACGCCCTCGTCGCCTCCCTGACCGAGGCGCTCACCCGGGTGACCGACTCCATCCGCGCCGGGGGCTACTGCCCCGAGGCCATCCGGGCCCGTGCTCGCCAGCGGTTCGGGGAGGCGACCTTCGTCAAGGCCTGTCGGGAGCTCTACGAGCAGGCATGCGGCGAGATCACCGGTAGTGCCGGGAGTACCGGGAGTACTCAGTGATGGCGGTCTCGTAGGCGCGACCGTAGGCGCGCGCCACCTCGCTGGGGGAGAAGGCCCGCGGCAGCGTGTCCTGGATGTCGCGCGCCGTGCGGTCCGTGCAACGTCCCATGACGTCGACGACGGCCCTCGCCCACGTGGCGGGGTCGTCCTGACTGACGATCTCGGTCACCGAGGGATCCAGGAAGCTGGTGTGCGCCCCCCGGTCACTGGTGACCACCGGCCGGCCGGCGGCGACGGCCTCGGCGGCGCCCAGGAAGAAGGTCTCCGCGAGCGTGGGCACGAGGAAGAGGTCGCTGTCGGCCAGGACCTGCTGAACCTGGTCGCCCGGCAGCTGACCGGTCAGCTCCAGGTCGACGCCCAGGCTCTCAGCGAGATCGGTGCAGCGCTCGGCCAGCGGACCGCCACCCACCCAGGTCAGCCGGGCCGGCACCCCCTGCTCCGCCAGCGCCGCGACCACCTCGACGGCCAGGTCCGGGCGCTTGCGCTCGATGAGCCCCCCGATGCCGATGATCCGTAACGTGTCGCGCCCCAGCTCGATGCTGCGGCGCGGCGCCGGATCCTCAGGCATGGTGACCTCGTTGGGAACCGTCAGGATCTCGCCACGGGGGCGATAGACCCGCAGGTCGGCGGCGAGCTGGTCGGAGACGGTGGTGACGACGTCGGGCCTGCGCTCCAGACGCAGGACCACCTGGGCGCCCGCCCGCGCCAGGGAGCCGAGCTCGGCGCCGCGCTGGGCGATCCCCGACCAGTGCTCCGTGTGGAGCCACGGCTGGTGGGGCCGGCCCAGGGCGTAGGGCAGGAGGGTGGAGACCGCGTGGGTGTGGACGACGTCGCTGCCCCGAGTCAGAGCCTCCAGCTCCCGCCTGGCTGTGAGCAGCTCATGGGGCCGCGACAGCGTCATCGGCAGGCGGACGACGGGCAGGCCCATCACTCGATCGTGCCGCACGCCGTCGTTGACGGAGGCCGAGGCGAGGTGGACGACACGAATGTCGTGGCCGGCTGCCGCCATGGAGGCGGCGTGGCGTGCCACGAAGACCCCCAGGCCCGGTGAGCGGTTCGTGGGGAACCAGGTGGTGACGATGGTGACGCGCATGATGCCGCTGAAGGAGTCGGTGCGGAGGCGATCAGCCGGGCAGGTGCTCGGTGAGGGCCTGGACCACTCGGGTGGCGGCGTTGCCGTCCCCGTAGGGGTGGGCATCGGCCTCGGCCGGCTCGGTCGGTCTTGGGCGGGAGGCGGCGCTCACCAGGGCCTGACCGGGCTCGACCAGGACGTTCCAACCCAGGTTGACGGTCTCGACCCACTCGGTCTGGGGACGCACCGTGGTGCACGGCGCGCGCAGAAGGAAGGCCTCCTTCTGCAGGCCTCCGGAGTCGGTGACCACGCCGCGGGCGTGCAGGGTCGAGGCGACGAGCTCGGGGTAGGCCAGGGGCGGGTGCATCCGCAGGTTGCCCGAGTCGCCCAGGGTGATGCCGTGCTCGTCGCACTTGGCCACCAGACGCGGATGGGCCAGGAGGACCACGGGGTGATCGACCGCCGCCAGCGACTCCAGGATGGAGCGCAGGCGCTCGGGATCGTCGGTGTTCTCCGCCCGGTGGATGGTGGCCAGCGAGTAGCCGCCCTCGGGCAGGTCCAGCTCGGTCATGACGGGGAAGGGGGTGTCGATGACGGAGTCGCGCACCGAGAACAGGATGTCGGTCATCACGTCGCCCACGACGACGGTCCGCTCGGCCAGCCCCTCGTCGGCCAGGTGAGCGGCCCCCACCTCGGTCGGTGCCAGCAGCAGGTCGCCGGCGTGGTCGGTCAGGATCCGGTTGATCTCCTCGGGCATGGCCCGGTTGAAGGACCGCAGGCCCGCCTCCAGGTGGGCGATGGGCACGTGGAGCTTGACGGCGGACAGCGCACCGGCCAGCGTGGAGTTCGTGTCCCCGTAGACCAGGACCCAGTCGGGGCGATGGGTCTCAATGGTCTCGTCCATGGCCGCGAGCATCGTGCCGGTCTGCACCCCGTGCGATCCTGAGCCGACTCCCAGGTGGACGTCAGGAGCCGAGATCCCCAGGTCGCTGAAGAAGACGTCGGAGAGCATCGGGTCGTAGTGCTGCCCGGTGTGAACAATCACATGGTCGATCCCGGCCTCTCGGAAAGCGGCGTCGATCGGGGCTAGCTTGACGAACTGGGGCCGGGCGCCCACTACTGACATGACACGCATGGCCGAGACTCTACCGTGACTCCGCAGGCTCCGGTGCCATCGGAGACCAGCGCATCGAGGATGCGCGCGCCTTTTCGTACGGTCGTGAGTGTCGTTGAGACGGTACTGAAAGGACTGTGCCTCGCCGGCCATCGGCCCCGGTTCCTCACTACGACTGCGAGGACGCTGCTCGCCGACGTCGTGTCAGAACTGTGATCGGCCGATGGTACTATCACTTGCGCTCGAGTCTGTCTGCCTGGTGCGGCCGCGCCTGGTTCCTGAGACACCCCTTAAAGGAGGCAAGGCACCGTATGGCTGCGATCGTCTACCACGCCCCCTTCCCCCTGGATCGGGAGGCGTCGTCGGCTTCCGGTATCCGCCCCGTGCGCATGCTCGACGCCTTCCGGGAGCTCGGCTACACCGTCCTGGACGTCACCGGCTCGGCGCGGGAGCGATCCCGCCGCTTGAGAGCCCTGAGGGACCGCCTCCGGGGCGGGGAGCGCATCGAGTTCCTCTACTCCGAGTGCGCGACCATCCCGACCATGCTGACCGAGCCGCGTCACCTCCCGCCCCACCCCTTCGTGGATCCGGCGCTCATGCGGCTGGTGCACCGCCACGGCGTGCCCACGTCCCTGTTCTACCGGGACATCTACTGGGCCTTCCCCGACTACCGCGAACGGGTCGGGACCGCGGTGGCCACGGCCATGGGCTGCGTCTACCGCTACGACCTCGCCTGGTACTCCCGCTACATCGACCGCCTCTACCTGCCCTCGATGCGGATGGGCGCCCACGTCCCCGGGTTCCCCGAGGAGCGCATGGCCCCGCTGCCCCCGGGCTGCGAGATCATTGACGAGGCGCCCTCGCCCCGTGCCGATGGCGAGCTCCACCTGCTCTACATCGGTGGACTGGGCGGCCACTACCGGCTCCAGGAGTGCCTGCGCGCCGTCCGTGACGTGCCCGGCACCAGCCTGACCATCTGCACCCGCCCCGACCAGTGGGAGGCAGCCGGCGACCAGTACGCCGACCTGGTAGAGGCGGCCGGCGGCCGGATCGAGGTCGTGCACCGTTCCGGAGAGGAGCTCTCCGCCCTCTACGAGCGCGCGGACCTCTGCGTCCTGTTCGTCGAGCCCGACCCGTATCGGGAGTTCGCCTCCCCGGTCAAGCTCTATGAGTACCTCGGACGCGGCAAACCGGTCATCGCCTCCCAGGGGACCCTGGCCGCCGAGGTCGTGGGCGCCGCCGGCGCGGGCTGGACCCTTCCCTACGACGCGAGCGAGCTCTCCGGGCTGCTGCGCGGACTCCTCGAACACCCCCAGGAGGTCGCCGAGGCCGCCGGCCGGGCCCGGGAGGCTCGGCAGGAGCACACCTGGCTCAGCCGGGCTCGCACGGTCGCCAAGGACATGGAGGCGGTGCGGAGCCGGCGGACTCGCCCAGGCCCGTGCGCTGCGAGCGGGAGGAATCCGATGAGTGCGCGAGGCCTTCTCAAAGCGTCGCTGGGCGCTCTGGTCCTCGGTGGCACCGCGGCTGCGCTGGCGACGGTGGTGACGTCACGTCGGTGCGCCCGTTCCGGACGAGGAGGCGGTGTCCTGGTGGCTACCCGCATCCACCTGCCCGAGGCCGCTGCTGCGTCCTTCAGGCTCGACAGCGTGGAGAAGGCGCTGGCGGCCGATGGGGTGGCGGTGAGGGTCCTCACCAGCCGGGCCCCGGCCGACGCGCCGCAGGCCGACCCCGATCCTGACGGGGTCCGGGTCTCCCGCTGGCCGGTCCTGCGGGACTCCTCGGGCTACCTGCGCGGCTACGTGCCCTATCTCTCCTTCGATCTGCCCCTGGCCCTGAGACTGCTGACGGCCCCTCGGCCGGAGGCGATCCTCGTTGAGCCGCCCCCGACGACCGGTGCGGTCGTCCGGGCGGTGGCGGCCCCTGCGCAGGATCCCCTATGTGTGGTACGCCGCGGACGTCTGGTCGGCGGCGGCCGCCTCCACCGGTGCCGCCGGCGTCGTCGTCCGGGCCGTCGAGAGGCTCGAGGCCTTCGCCGTCGGCGGGGCCGCACGCGTCATCGCCGTCAATGACGGAGTCGCCCAGTCCGTCGCCGAGCTCGTGCACGCGGTGGAGGACGATGACGCCTGGGCGCAGCGGATCCGGGTCGTGCCCAACGGAATCGACACCGCTGTCTTCGACGCCCACGGTCCGACTCCCTCCGAGCAGGACCGCGAGCAGATCGGGCTGAGCGGCCCGTACTTCGTCTACGCCGGAACGGCGTCGGAGTGGCAGGGCGCCGACGTCTTCGTTCACGCCCTGGCTCAGGTGCGTTGTACTCACCCGAAGGCCCAGCTGCTCTTCCTGGGCCGGGGAACGGCCTGGCAGGAGATCACTCAAGCCGCCTCCCAGCTGCCCGCGGGGGCCGACGGCGCTCCGGCCGTCATCATGCACCCGGCCGTGCCCGCGGCCGAGGCCGCCGTATGGCAGCGGGGCGCCGCCGCGGCCCTGGTGTCCATCAAACCCGGGCAGGGATACGACTTCGCCTACCCCACCAAGGTCCTCTCCGCTCTGGGCTGCGGCACGCCGGTGCTCTTCGCCGGTGACGGGCCGGTGTCCGCGGACCTGCGCGACTTCGACCTGGGGTGGGCGGCCGAGCACGACGCGGCGGCGGTAGCCGAGGCCATGCGCACGGCGCTGGACGTCTACGATGCTGAGACAGCCTCGGGTGCGCGGCCCGCGACGGCTCAGCGCTTCCACGACTGGGTCGAGGACCACCGTTCGCTGCGTGCCACGGGGCAGTCCGCCGCCCGCATCGTGCAGGAGGTCATCGCCGGGGCCGATGACGCGAGCAAGAAGGTCGATGAGTTCAGTGACGTACGTCGAGTGAGTGAGGAACAACGTTGGTGACCAACAGCCTGGTCGACTGGTTCAACACCCTGCCAACCGCTGTCCTGCTTCTTTCGGCGCTCTTCGGGGTCGGATGGCTCGTGCTGCGCGCCGCCGGGATGAGAGGGATCCGTCCCGTCGCGCTGGCCCCGACCATCAGCGCCCTCGTCCTGACCGCCGACGGGCTCTTCCAAGCCGCCGTCGGCAAGCCCTGGGGCTGGATCCCCGTCATGGTGACGACCGCGATCCTGGCTCTTGCCGCGTACACGATGAAGCGTCTCATCGATCGCTGGGACCCGGGGATCCTCCTCATGCCCGAGGACCAGCGAGAGGGCATGACCATGCGCACCGATGGCGGACGCGCCGAGCGCAGGCTCTTCCTGACGGTCCTGGTGTTCTGGGCCGTCACCGCACTGCCCGTCATCCTCACGATCCCACCGAACGCCGTCTCCCAGAGCGGTGACGCCCTCTACCACTACATGCAGGTCGCCATCATCGAGCGTGAGGACTACGCCTCGATGTTCAACCCGAACGCCGGCATGTTCGGGCTGACGAGCCACGCGGGCTTCTACCCGATCGTGTGGCACCAGGTCGCCAGCCTGGGCGCGTGGAGCTGGCGCGAGACACTCATCGCCAACAACGTCCTGCTGCTCGCGGTGGCGCTGGTGTGGTACCTCGGCCTGGTCTACCTGGCTCGTACCGCGCTGCCGAAGGTCCGCCATGCCCCCTACCTGGCACTGGCCGCCTCGCTTCTGGCTCCGGTATTCCCCTGGCGGCTCACCTACGGCGCCGCGCTGTGGCCCTACTGCATGGCGGTGGCCACGTGCCCGGCCGTCATCGCCATGTCGATCGAGTGCTGGCGACGCGCCCGCACCCTCCTGGTGGTGGCGGCTCGTGACCAGAGCGCATCCCGCCGGGGCGCACTGGGCCGGGCAGCCATGGCACTGAGCGCCATCATCCCCTTCTTCGCCGGGTCCTGCCTCATCCACACCTCGGCGGCGGCAATGCTCCTGTGGCCGCTGTTCGGCATCATCCTGTGCTACGCGGTGGGCTCGGGGAGCAGGAGCTGGCGCTGCGGGCGACGCGGTCAGGCTGCGGCCCGGTGGATCGGCGCCGTGCTGGCGGTGGTCGCACTCGTCGCCTTCGTCTTCCTCCCCGGTCCCCAGCAGCACCACTTCGGCAGGTACACCGAGCTGGACTGGAGCAACCCGGTGACCAAGCTCCTCATCCCCGTCGCCCTGGACTACTTCGGCGGCTGGGCCATCGAGTGGGTTGAGATGCCGTTGACGATTCTGAGCGTCCTGGGCGCTGCGATCTGCCTGTGGCGGCGGCGGAGCTGGGAGCTCGTGGTGGCATGGGTCTTCAGCATGTCCCTCATCCTGGCCGCCATCGCCCCCATCCCGGTGCTCTCATCGATCACCGGCCTGTTCTACCGCAACCCCCACCGGCTCAAGGCGATGACCGCTGTCCTGGCCGTGCTCCTCGTCGTCATCGCCCTGGACGCTCTGCGCACGTGGCTCGCCCCGGTCGCCGCCCGGATCGCCTCAGGCCTGCGCGGCGTCCTGGCCCGTACCGGCCTGGCGGACTCGACGATCTCGCTGGTGACCCGGGCCGCGGCCGCCTGCATCATCGTCGTCCTGTGCGCGCCCGCCACGGCGGTCGGAAGCCAGGCCATCGCCTCCGACGTGCGCGAGGGCTACCTGCCGGTACACGGAGACACCCGTTTCATCGCGGACAAGGCCGAGCTCGACATGATCCGCAGGCTGCCCGAGGAGCTGCCGGACAACGCCGTCGTCATCGGCGACCCGGTGGCTGGAACGGGATACATTCCCATCCTCACCGGTATGCGCAGCGTGTGGGTCTTCCCGGGGCAGGCGGCCGACGACGAGGACGGGATCTACCTGCGCGAGCACTTCAACCAGATCCGCACCGACCCCCACGTGTGCGAGATCCTTCAGCAGCACGGGATCCGCTACTTCTACGCCGACAAGGACATTCGCTTCAACAACTCCCAGCTCAGCAAGATCCGTCCCGGGCTGTACGGGGTTGACACCTCCAGCGGATTCACCCTCATCGACAGCGGAGGCTCAGCCGCGCTGTGGCGCATCGACATCTGCGGCTGACAGCCTCAGCTGACAGCCGCAGGTGCCCTGAGGGCGCCTCAGCTCATGTCCTGCGTGTCGCCCGTACTCATGGGCACGACGGGCTCGGTGCCCCAGGTCCCCTCCAGGAACAGTCGGGCCCACAGGCCCGTCGAGGTGGCCCCCGAGCCATGCGCCTGATCTGCTCCGTGCGGGGCATGGGGGCGTTGAACGCCTCGAAGGCCATGGGATGGTGAAGCATGGTCCTCATGGAGACTGCTCGTGCCAGGGCCGTGCGGGTGCCGGTGACGGTCAGTGCCGCCATGAGCAGGCGCCGTGGCCCGGCGGGGATCCGAGCCGCCGGCGCCTCGAAGAGCTGCGAGGCGGTGCCCGTCGCCTCGGCGTAGGCCTCCGCCGTGAACTGCGCGTACCAGTCGCGAGTGGCGGTCAGCCCCTCCGATCCCCGCAGCCAGGTGCGCCAGAGCTCGGTGTCGAGCATCGGCAGCGCCCAGCCGTATCCGAAGGCCTCGTAGGCCTTCAACGACTCGTTGATGTACTTGGCCTGGCGCTCCTGGAGGTTCACCCACCCAGGAGCGCCTGGATGGATCGTCCGCTTCCGGCCAGGTCCTCGTTCCGACGCGTCGGGAAGGAGACCTCCTGGGCGCCTTGCATCACCGCCCGGCGCAGCAGGGGCAGGTGTCGCCACGCGTTGCGGTCGCCCTGGAGCAGCGAGTGGTGCCGGGCCACGGCGGCGAGCACGTCGTTGCGCGATGGTCGGCCCTCGAGCAGGTGCTCGTCATGCATATTCCCGACGATCGTGTGACCGGGCAGGAAAACCGCGTCAGTGTCGATCAGGGCGTCCCGACGCATCCGGAGCAGGGCGTACCAGTCCTGGACGTGCGGCAGGGAGGTCAGGCCCCAGGTGCGCTTCTGGAAGCCGACGCCGTCGGGTCCGGCCCAGGTGCGAGCCACCTCGGCGGGGTCCAGGTCGACCGTGAACCAGTCCATCCCGAGAGCCTCGGCGACGCCCCGGGAGATGGCGACCTCGGTGCTGCCCGGCACCCCGTAGGTGAAGGTCACGACGTTACGGGCCCCGTGGCGCTTGAGCCAGACGGCCAGCAGCCGGGAGTCCAGCCCGCCGGAGAGGGGAACGAGGAGCTGGCGGCCGTCGGTGTCCTGAAGGACGCGCTCGACCGCGGTGTCGAGCGCGGTGCGGAAGACGCCCGCGAACTCCTGAGGGGACGTGATCGGGTCGGCGTCGTAGCGGTAGGTCTCCCACGAGCGGCAGCTCCAGGTCCCGTCGGGCCGCAGCTCCACCACCGAGCCCGCAGGAGTGGCGTACACCTCATGAGCAAGCGTCCGTGTCCCCGGCGTGAAGCCCGCGTGGAGGAAGACATCGGCGGCCTGCTCGTCGCGGACCCAGGCGGGAGCGTGCCGGCGCAGCTCCTGAGGGTCGTCACTGATGACCCAGGTGTCACCGGCGCGGGTGAAGAGGAGGTGGTGGGAACGGGTGCGGTCCGTGGTCAGACGCACGACGCCGTCACCCGCCTCGATGAGGGTCCACGATCCCGTGCGCCGGGTGGGCTGCTCGCGCCGCAAGGACTCCAGCTCGCCGGTCCTGGGCGGCAGCGGTCGCCACAGGTGGTGCGGGCCTGACAGGGGTGAGGGCGACGCCGGGGACGCCGAGACGCCGGAGACGCTGAGGACTCAGGGCCCGAGGGACTGTGCGTCCACGTCGGAGACATCAGGTGAAGCCGGTATCCGGGAGCGGACGTGTCCGTGCGGTCCGTGTGGTCCAAGTCGTGCATGTGGACATGGTAAGCGCCGTATCATACGGAGGGCTGCTACCCGAGCCGCCACCTGAGCATCAACCTGAGCCTCAGCCTGATCCGTCGGAAGGACCAACCCGTATGCGCATCGCCGTCGTCGCCCTGGGCAAGATCGGACTGCCTCTGGCCGTCCAGTACGCAGACAAGGGCCACGAGGTCATCGGAGTCGATGTCAACCCCGCCGTCGTCGAGGCCGTCAACGCCGGAACCGAGCCCTTCCCCGGTGAGGCCCACCTGGCCGAGAAGCTCGCCGCGCTGAGTCCCGCCACCGGCAACGGCGCTCTGCGCGCCACCACCGACTACGCCGAGGCCGTCCCCGACGCCGACGCGATCGTCCTGGTCGTGCCGCTCTTCGTCAACGACGCCACCTGGGAGCCGGACTTCGCCTGGATGGACGACGCCACCCGCTCCCTGGCCGCCCACCTGACCCCCAACACCCTCATCTCCTACGAGACCACGCTGCCCGTGGGCACCCTGCGGGGCCGCTTCAAGCCCATGATCGAGGAGATCAGCGGCCTGAAGGAGGGCACGGACTTCCACCTCGTCTTCAGCCCCGAGCGGGTTCTCACCGGCCGCGTCTTCGCCGACCTGCGCCGCTACCCCAAGCTCGTGGGCGGCCTGGACGAGGCCGGCACCCAGGCCGGCATCGCCTTCTACGAGTCCGTCCTCGACTTCGACGAGCGCGACGACCTGCCCCGCCCCAACGGCGTGTGGGACATGGGCACCGCCGAGGCCGCCGAGATGGCCAAGCTCGCCGAGACCACCTACCGCGACGTCAACATCGGTCTGGCCAACCAGTTCGCCGTCTACGCGGACAAGGCCGGCTTCGACATCGAGCGCGTCATCGAGGCCTGCAACTCCCAGCCCTACTCCCACATCCACCGCCCCGGCATCGCGGTGGGCGGGCACTGCATCCCGGTCTACCCGCGCCTCTACCTGTCCACCGACCCCGACGCCTCCGTGGTGCGCACCGCCCGCACCTTCAACGCCACGATGCCCGCCTACGTGGTGGGCCGGGCCACCGAGGTGCTCGGTTCCCTCAAGGGGCTGCGCGTCGTCGTGCTGGGAGCCTCCTACCGCGGTAAGGTCAAGGAGACCGCCTTCTCCGGTGTCTTCCCCACCGTGGAGGCCCTGCGTGAGGCCGGCGCCGAGGTCCTCGTCCACGACCCGATGTACACCGACGACGAGCTGGCCGGCTTCGGCTGGACCCCCTACCACCTGGGGGAGCAGGTCGACGTCGCCATCGTCCAGGCCGACCACCCCGAGTACGGCGAGCTCACCGCTGCCGACCTGCCCGGGCTGCGCCTCCTGCTGGACGGGCGCCGCGCCACCGACGCCGGCAAGTGGACCGGCGTGCCGCGCCTGACCATCGGCGGAGGCGAGTGACCCCGGAGGCGCTCTGAGCGTGGTGGTCGGCTCGATTCCGGCGATGAGCCCGGTCGGTGACGGCTCCTGGTGGACCGTGTGGCCCACCGTGGTCGTCGCGGTCGCCCTGGCGCTGTTCCCCGGGTGGCAGGTGGCCCGTGCCTGGGGCATCCGCGGGATCACCGGAATCGGGGCGGCCCCTGCGCTCTTTCTGGGACTTGTCGGTCCGGGGACGGTGATCGCCGGGGCGCTCGGCATCCGCTGGGGCAGGGGAGACCTCCTCCTCGGGCCCGCCGGGTGGCTGTGGGTGGCCGGGGTGATCCTCGGGGCCCTCCTGACCCGCTCCGGGAGCGCTCGCGCGACGGAGCCCGTCCTGGCGGTGCCGGCACCGTCCTGATGCCGTCGGCCCTCAGCCGCCGGGACACCAGGCTGGTGGCCGGGGCTGTCGGGTTCTCCGGCCTCATGACGGTCCTGCCCGCCCTCATCGGCACCCGTGGCCCGCAGTCGCCGCCCCAGGCATCCGACGCCGTCTTCCACCTCTCCGCCGTTGCCTTCATGCGCCAGGAGGGCGATGCCTCACCGCTCGGCGGGCTGGCCTCCATGTACGACGGTGCCGTCGGCTACTACCCGACCGGCTGGCACGCCCTGGCGGTCCTCCTGCCCGGGAGCGTCGTCGTCGGCGCCAATGTCCTGGTGCTGGTCACCGCCGGACTGATCTGGCCACTGGGCGTGGCGGCGTTGCTGCGCGAGGTGCTTGGCCGCATCCGCTCCTCCACGACCGCTGCCGACGGCGTCGTCCTCGCTGCCGGTACAGCGCTGTCCGGCTCGGTGGTGAGCCTTCTGCTGCTCCTGACCAGCACCTGGCCCTATGCCTTGAGCCTCGCCGTCCTGCCCGGGGCACTGGCCCTCGTTGTCAGGGCCTGCGCTCCTGGTAAGGCGGGTCCCGCCGCCCGGGCCGGTGCGCTGGCCATGGCGGCGCTGGCCAGTATCGGCGTCGTGACCGCCCACGGCGCCGGACTGTTCAACCTCGCCGTTCTCGGCGGCCCGGTGGCTCTGGCCTCGTTCATGCCGCTTCTCACCCGCTGGTGGCGTCGCGGTGGCGCCCAACGAGCCGCACTGCTGGGGGGCGCGGCCGGTGGAGTGATCGTCGTCGCCGCGGGCGCCTGGGTGATGCGCTCCTCCCTGGCCTCGGTCATGGCCTACCCGCGCCCCGGCGGGAACCTGCCCGAGACGACCTGGGCGGTCCTCACCGACCACCCGCTCCTGGCCACGTACACCCCCTGGTACCTGGGCAACGCCGTGGTGACTGGTCTCGCCCTGCTCGGGGCGGTCTCGGCCTGGCGGACGCCGGGGATGCGGCGCTGGTGCGCGGGGACCGGTCTGGCCATCGTCCTTATCCTGCTGGCGGCCGGCCCGCAGTGGCCGCTGCGAGCCCTGGCCGGGCCCTGGTACACCCAGCGGGCCCGCATCATGCCACTGGTCACGATCGGAGTGCTCGTCCTGGCCGCCTGGGGAGTCGCCGAGGCGCAGCGCCGCTGGGGAAGGGGCGTGGACGAGGCGGAGGAGAGTGCTGAGGGGACCTCCGCCCCTCACCCTGATGACCGCCCGCAGCGGCCCTCATGGCGACGTCGGGCAGGCATGCTTGCGAGGCGCAACGTGCCGGCCTGCCTGCTCCTGGCCTCGCTCGTCCTGGCCCCCGCCTGGCGCTGGAGCCTCAAGACGGAGATCCTCCGGTCCATCCACGACCCCTCGCACATCGTCTACGGGACCATGCTCAGTGATGAGGAGCTCGCCCTCATCCGCCGTGCTCCCTCGACCCTGCCCCGCTGACGCCGTCGTCCTGGGGAATCCCTCGAATGGGAGTGCCTACCTGTGGAGCGTGGCCGGGGTGAGGGTGGTCTATCCCTCCAGGCCGGAACCACCCGCGCAGGACCTGGGCTGGTTGGGACGCCACCTCCACGAGATCGGGCTCGAATCCGCGGGTGTGCAGCATCCTCAAGCAGCGGGGCGTGCGCTACTACTACACCGACAGCACGGTGCCCGACGGCGCCACCGGTGGCGGCCGCGAGCCGCTGTGGGGTCAGGCCCTGGACCGGCTGCCCCACCAGTACCTCGAGGAGATCGACCGCACGCCGGACGGCACCGTCACCCTGTGGCGCATCACCGCCTGCGACTGACGCGGCGAACAGCCTGGTTCTCAGTCCTCCCAAGCGGTGCGGTCGGTGCCCAGCAGAACCGCGAGGCCGATCGGCGCGACCATGATGAGGGGCGCCGTGTAGCGGAACGGCGTAACGGTGGGAGCCGCAACCATGAGCGTTGCCCACAGCAGGATCACGGGTGCGTAGATCGCCACCCACTTCTCGCCGCCCGGCGTAGACGAAGCCGACCACGCTCAGAGCCACCACCCACATCCAGGTTCCCGGGCCCGGCATGACCTCCATGGCCCGCACGGCGGCCTCCGCCACCGGTTGCCAGGGCTTCGGCAGGATCGAGTAGCTGACGACGCCGGCGCGGGCGTAGTCGCGGATCAGCTGATCGCGGTCGGCCGGGTGGTTCGAGACCACGGAGACGAAACGGGACTGCCCCTCGGTGCCGATCGGGTCGGCGTCGAAGCGCCACAGGTTGCCGGTATGCACGAGGAAACCGGTGACGAAGGGGCGTGGGCACGCCACCAGTGCCCGTCCCCACGCGGAGAGGAACCGGCCGCGGTGCGTATCGAGGTAGGTCCTGTTGAAGGCCGGGGAGTCCTTGACCGGGTCGACGCTGGAAGGTCGGTAGGCCCGCTTCCAGGCCTCGGGGGACAGGATGCTGTCGAAGACCTGGCGGCTGGCCGACGGCAGGCAGCCGGCGTCGTGGGTCAGGGTGTACCCGACCATCTGCAACGGGATGCCCACGCCCTCCTCAGCGTGCTGGGACTGCGCCGTCATGGCCGAGGGCACAACGATGATGACGAGGGCGAGGGCGGTGACCGCCAACGCCCGGCGCAGGTGTGCCCGCGACCACCACACCACCAGCGCCAGGGCGATCAGAACCACCGGCAGGGCGTTGCTGCGCATGAGCGCGAAGCCCGCCGGCACCACCACGACCACGGCGATGCCGCTCCTGCTCGACAGGATCCTCCCGGCTCCGGCACGTACCGCCAGCAGCACAGGGATGAGCGCAGTGGCGAACAGTGAGAAGGCCGAGTCCTTGACCACGGCGAAGGAGTAGTCGGCCACCAGCGGCATCAGTGCGCAGTATGCGATGAGAGAACCGGTCACTCCGCGTGAGGCCCCCTTGCGGTCCAGGAACACGACAAGACCGCTCACGCAGGTCGCCCACAACAGCATCTGTCCCACCGACAGCAGCACGACGCCGGTCAGGTCGCCCCCGACCAGGCGCCCCAGCCGGAACAGGGCCACGATCATCAGCCTGTAGGTGATGGGGTGCTGGGCCCCGGCGCCGAACGGGTCCGTCAGGATCCAGGCCGTGTCGTTCATTGAGGCCATCGGCCACAGGTGCCCGTACAGCAGGGACCAGCAGGTCAACGGAATCAGGAAGGCCCTCAGTGCCAGCCACCGCACGCAGCGGCGATCACCACCCTGCTGCGAGCGGGCGCCTCTGCGCCGTGCGGCCAGATCCACCAGGGCCAGGAAGCTCCCAGCACGCGGCGCCGCTGAGAATCAGGGCGACCAGCAGCCGCAGCGGGCTGAAGGATCCCTCCAGGAGCGCTCCGGCTGCCCGCTGGACTCGGCCGACGGTCTGCGAGACGGTGTCCACTGCCGCGAAAGCGGCTGCGAAGAGGCAGGTCGTCACCGCCCGACGTCGTCGGCGAGGAGCGTCTTCCCGGGGATTGGGAGCCGGCTCCTGCGGTGGGCCGTGGTGACCGGACCGGGAGGAGGGGCACAGCGGTGGCGGTAGGCACAGTGGCACAGCGTGGATCTCCGAGCCGGGGACACATGGCAGAGCGCCGTAGCGCTGGATGGAGACGCGTGTGGGGTCCCCCGCAGAGGGACCCCACACGTCACGGCTCATCGATGGCGGTTCGATAGTGGCGCTGCCCGGTCACTGTCCCTGGGCGGCGTACCTCGCCTCGACCTCGGCCTTGAGCGGGCGCCACCAGGCCTCGTTGTCGCGGTACCAGTCGATGGTGGCCTGCAGACCGGAGCGGAAGTCGGTGAACTTCGGCGCCCAGCCGAGCTCCTCGACCAGCTTGGAGTTGTCGATGGCGTAGCGCATGTCGTGGCCGGGGCGGTCGGCGACGTGCTCGTAGTCGTCGGGCGCGTGGCCCATGAGCTCCAGGATCAGCTCGACGACCTCCTTGTTGTTCTTCTCGCCGTCGGCGCCAATGAGGTAGGTCTCGCCGATGCGGCCCTTTCTCGATGATGTCCCACACGGCGTCGTTGTGGTCCAGGACGTGGATCCAGTCGCGCACGTTCTCGCCGGCGCCGTAGAGCCTGGGGCGCACGCCGTCGATGAGGTTGGTGATCTGACGCGGGATGAACTTCTCGATGTGCTGGTAGGGCCCGTAGTTGTTCGAGCAGTTGGAGATCGTGGCCTCCACGCCGAAGGAGCGCACCCAGGCGCGCACGAGCAGGTCGCTTCCGGCCTTGGACGAGGAGTAGGGGAGGAGGGGTTGTAAGGCGTCGTCGGCTCGAACTTGGCCGGGTCGTCCAGCTCCAGGTCGCCGTAGACCTCGTCGGTGGAGATGTGGTGGAAGCGCACCTTGTGGCGGCGCACCGCCTCCAGCAGGGTGAAGGTGCCCACGAGGTTGGTCTGGATGAAGGGGGAGGGGTCGCGCAGCGAGTTGTCGTTGTGCGACTCGGCCGCGAAGTGGACGACGACGTCGGCCTGGGCCACGAGCGGGTCGACGACGTCGGCCTCGGCGATGTCTCCGACGACGAGGGTGACGCGATCATCCACGTCCGCCAGTGAGCCCTTGTTCCCGGCGTAGGTGAGCTTGTCCAGGACGGTGACAGTGGCATCGGGGTAGCGCACCAGGGTCTGGTGGACGAAGTTGGCGCCGATGAAGCCGGCGCCTCCGGTGATGAGGACGTGCATAGAACTCGCTCCGATGGATGGGAACTAGGGGCGCTGGGCGCCCGACATGGCCGACGCCATCATGCCACAGGAGCGCAACGGAGCCCACGGGCACCTGCGGGATGCTGCCGTCCTGCCGCTGGCACCCCGGGCTGAGGTCGCCAGTGGCGGTGAGACCAGATTGCAATGGTCCCGCCGTGAGGCGGCAATACCGCGGTCTCTCAAGAAAAGACGAGGGGCGGGTGGGCGGTGGCCAGGATCGTGAGCGCCGACGCGTTCCGTACCGTCAGTCACCTCCCGTAACTATCAGTAAACTATCAGTAATCTCCCGGAAATTGCTCAGAAATTTGATTTCGTGCCTCTCAAGGGAGCAGCGTCGTCGGTTCTGATGGTGAGGCCTGATGGACGCCCGTCGGTATCACCTCAAAGGAACCCCATGAACGTCCCTCGCGCTCTTGGCCGCATCGTCCCTCATGGCGGTCATCGCCTCAGTGGTCATGTCGGTGGTCATGTCGGTGGTCATGGTGCTCGCACGTGCGCGTACCGGTCCGCCGGGCTCATCGCCCTGACCTCACTCCTCCTGTCAGGCCTGGCCCCCGTGGCCGGTGCCGCGCCTGGCACCGGCGACTCCGGTGGCCAGACCGACGCCCCCGCCCCGGTTCAGATCCTCGACCTGACCACCTCCAGCGGTCAGGCCACCGAGGTCGCGCAGTCGGGGCTCGATGACGTCCAGCCCTCCGCAGGACCAGGTACGGGCTCGGGCCCTGGTGGCGGGGCGGGGTCCGGGACGTCAACGCCGTCGGCCGAGGGCGTCAGCAGCTCCGGTGACGCTGCCTCGGTGCTTCCGGCGCCGGTGCTCAGTGCAACCGGCTCCGTGCCCGCCGTCGCTCGGACGACGGGAGCGGCAGGTGCGCCGATCCCGTCGATCCTGCCGGCAGCCACCGACCCGCAGGCGGACGCCGCTCTTCTGACCGACCCGCTCGAGGTCGACCGCTTCCTCGTCGCCGGCTTCACCTGGACCGGCGGTACCGACCTGCCCGAAGGCGTACGCATCTACCTGCGCGTGAGGGAGAACGGAACCTGGTCGCCTGGTATCTCAACGAGGCGGCGGACGCCGGTCGCGACGACCGCGCCACCCCGGCACGGGGAGTTCGTCACCGGCGGGGCCGATGCGATCCAGGCCTCCGTCGTCGGAGGCTCGCTTCCCGCAGGGACTGAAGCTGGCCCTCGTCCCTCCCGGCCCCAGGGCGAGGAGACCTCGAGGCCGATGACCTCAAGACCACCGACGCCGCCCCCCACCCCCGTCATCGAGGAGGCCGCCCTCCAGTCCCAGGGCGCGCAGCCGGACCCGGCTGCCACGGCGCTGTCCACGAGCCCCGCGCTGGTCAGCCGGCCGGTCGCCGCGCCTGCTGCTGCGCCTGTCGTCGCACCGGCTGCGACAACCGCCAACGGCCTCCCGGTTCCGGTGACCACTCGAGCCGAGTGGGGAGCCAATGCCTCCTACATGAGCTGGGATCCCGAGTACGCGAGCGCCGGCCATGTCGTCGTCCACCACACCGCAGGCACCAACAGCTACTCATCGGGCCAGTCCGCCTCCATCGTGCGGGGCATCTACTACTACCACGCAGTCACACTGGACTGGGGCGACATCGGCTACAACTTCCTCGTTGACAAGTTCGGCACCGTCTTCGAGGGGCGCTCCGGCTCCGTGGCGGCACCGGCCGGCAAGATGAGCGTCGGGGCGCACGCCCGAGGCGTCAACACCGGCACCATGGGCATCTCCATGATGGGGGACTACAGCGCGGTGTCCCCCTCGGACGCTCAGCTGAGCTCCGTGGGCAAGATGGCCGGATGGTTCCTCAAGCGTGCCGGCATCTCGGATGTCGCCGGCTGGGCGGGCCTGCACGTGTGGACCACCGAGCGCTACCAGGCCGGATCCACCATCTCCATGCCCCGTATCCTCGGGCACCGCGACGTCGGCTACACCACCTGCCCCGGCAACGTCGGCTACTCCAGGCTCGGCGCCATCCGTACCATCGCGCAGTCGCAGAGCCCCGCCTCGCAGGGGGGAGGCGGTGGCGCGCCGTCAACCGTCGCCCAGAACCATCCGGGTGCCGCCGCCCTGCGCGGCGCCCTTCCCGCCAACGGCTGGATCGGAGCGGCCACCACCGGTGTCTACGCCTCCTCCAAGGGTGGGGTGTTCCAGCGCTTCGAGCGTGGTGTGGGCTACTGGAGTCCGGCGACCGGTGCGCAGTTCGTGGGGGAGCCGGTGCTCAGTGCCTGGGGTGCTTACGGGTATCAGACCGGGTCGATGGGTTACCCGCGTAGCGGTGGCGTGGCCGGTGTCGGTGGCAGCCGTCACCAGATCTTCGAGGGGGGCATCGCCTACTGGCGCCCCGGGGGCCGGGTCAGCTTCATCCGCGGCTCGATCCTGACTGCATGGGCCGCCTCCGGCTGGGAGAGCTCCTGGATGGGCCTGCCCACCTCCAATGACTACGCCTCCTCCAAGGGTGGGGTGTTCCAGCGCTTCGAGCGTGGTGTGGGCTACTGGAGTCCGGCGACCGGTGCGCAGTTCGTGGGGGAGCCGGTGCTCAGTGCCTGGGGTGCTTACGGGTATCAGACCGGGTCGATGGGTTACCCGCGTAGCGGTGGCGTGGCCGGTGTCGGTGGCAGCCGTCACCAGATCTTCGAGGGGGGGCATCGCCTACTGGCGCCCCGGGGGCCGGGTCAGCTTCGTCCGCGGCTCGATCCTGACCGCATGGGCCGCCTCCGGCTGGGAGAGCTCCAAGGTGGGGCTGCCCGCCGGCCCCGAGGTCCACCAGGCCGACGGCACCACGACCCAGCCCTTTGAGAGAGGAAGGATATCGGTGGCACCCAATGGGAAGGTGACTATCCGCTGACATCCCGCAAGCGGACGAACGGCGGGGCGGCCAGGAGCGCATGAGACACTGGCCGCCTCGCCGCTTCGTTACCAGCTGCCTTCGTCGACCACCTGCCGGGGAGGACCTCCACATGAACCGAGGACTCGTCTACTTCCACTTCGATCCTCATCATCAGGTCCGTGACTACGTCGTCACCGCGCTCAGCTCCCTGCGCCCCCATGCCGACCACATCCTGCTGGTCTCCAACTCTCCCATCCGTGACGCCGACCGCTCCCGGCTGGAGACCTGCTGCGACCAGGTTCTCCAGCGCCCCAATGAGGGGCTCGACGCCGGTGCCTACCGGGCCGGTCTGGAGCACCTGGGCTGGGACCGGCTCGCCGACTTCGACGAGCTGATCCTGACCAACCACACCTGCTACGCGCCTCTGCGCCCCTGGGAGGAGGTCCTCACCCGTGCCGAGGGCTGGTGCGACATCTCCTTCTGGGGCATGACCGAGCACGCGGCCATGCGTCCCCACCCCTTCCTCGCCAGGCGAGAGCTGCCCCGACACATCCAGTCCCACTGGATCGCGGTGCGCCGCAGGCTGCTGACGGCTCCGGCCTTCCGTGAGTACTGGGAGCGGATGCCGCCGGTCTCCTCCTACCGCGACTCCATCCAGTGGCACGAGTCGCGTTTCACCGACCACTTCGCCGAGCTCGGTCACACCTGGGAGGTCGCCTTCCCGTGGACCGCTACCGCTCGGACAACCCGGCCATCGAGGAGGCCCCGGCACTGCTGGCCGACGGCTGCCCCCTGCTCGCTGTCGCGCCCTCTTCCACGACCCGCTCCACCAGGACCGGCAGGCCGTCGTCGGCGGGGAGCTGCTGGAGGATGCTGCGCGGGCGGGCTACAGCGAGGACCCTCATCCTGTCCGACGTCGTTCACAATGCTCCCGCCCGTGACCTCATTGTCAACGCCGGCCTCACCGAGGTCGTCGTTGAGGCCGCCCCTGCGCCGGATGAGCCCGACCCGGAGGCGGGATCGACCGCACCGACGCCCTCGGGCTGCGTCGTCGTCCACGTCCCGGCCGGAGGGGAGGGGGTCGAGCGCGCCGAGGCCGATGGTCTTGCTCAGCGCCTGGCGAGCCTGCCGGCGCACTGGCGGGTGGTGGTCACCTCGCCCACGCACCTGGATGCCGCCGACCTGGAGCGCCTCACTGGTCGCCGCCCAGCGGACGAGGACGCGGCACCGGGGGGCGCGGCTGTCGCCTTCCGTGCGGTGCGGGACCTCGATCCGCGTGGCACGATCCCCTTCCTCACCGAGTGCGACGACCTGTGGGATCCTGGGCGCGCCACCGGCTCCGACGGTGGTGGCGACCTCGTCCTGCGGATCACCGTGGGGTCGCCGAGCGGTCCCGAGTCGAAGGCCGACGACGTCGCCCGCCGGCAGGTGCTCGACTGCCTACTGGCCTCGCCGGGATACACGGCCGGCCTCATCGACCTCTTCGAGCGTCACCCCGGCCTCGGTGTGGCCATGCCTGCCGCCAGTCACATCGGACAGGCTCACGGTGGACCGACATGGGACGGGCTGGCCGGTGCCGCCGAGACGCTGTCCCGCCGGCTCGGCCTGACCGTGGAGCTGGATCCGGTCGCCCCCGTGGTTCCGGTCGGCGCGATGTTCATGGCCCGCCCCGAAGCACTGCGCACGCTGAGCGAGGGGGCCAAGGAGCTCGTGCGACTGACCGAGCGGGCCGTCGCAGGTCCCGAGCAGTCGGCCGAGCGCCTCAGGGAGGCCCGAGCCGCCGAGGTGCTTGAGCTGCTGACCGTCTACGCAGCCATGTCCAGCGGCTTCCACCCCCGCGAGGTGCTCACCCCGGCCTGGGCCGGGCGGCTATACGGGTCCCTGGCCTACAAGCAGCGAGCCGTCACCGCGGACCTCCCGGCCTACACCGACGAGCAGGTCAGGTTCCTCCAGGCGCGGTTCGGACCTCAGGCCGGAGTCGGTGCCCGGGTGCGTTCCTACGTCGATGTTCACCACCCTGACGTGGGTGGTGCTCTCAAACCCGCCTACCGTTATCTGACCGGTGGAGCATCGGACCTGGCGCGGGTCGCAACGGCCGCCGGCAGGCGTTTTCGCGAAGCCGGTCGCCGTCGCCGAGAAGGCGGAGAGACGGCGGGGAATGAATGAGGTGTTAGCATATCGTGAGGTGCTCCCCGCACCTCCTGCCGGCATGGGCGGGTATGCCCCTCGGATCCCCTGTTGGAGCCCCGGCCTCAATCAATGAGTCACGTGAGGACCTTGACCTGTCCATGAAGAAGATCAGCGTCGTCATTCCCAGTTATAACGAGGAAAAAAGCGTCAGGTTGATGTACGACCGACTGAACTCGGTATTTCGCACACGTCTTCCGCAATACGACTACGAGATCATCTTCGTCGATGACTACTCGACGGACGGTACCCGCGACGCGATCCGCGCTCTGGCGGATGAGGACAAGCGGGTGAAGGCCGTCTTCAATGCCCGTAACTTCGGTTTTCACCGGAATGTCTTCTCGGCTCTCACCTACGGCTCGGGGGACGCGACCTTCATGCTCTTCGGTGACCTCCAGGATCCGCCTGAGAACCTCCCGGAGTTCGTGGCCCGTTGGGAGGCGGGGGCCAAGGTCGTCATCGGGCAGCGGAGATCCTCTGACGAGGGCTTCATCATGACGGGGTGCCGTCACCTCTACTACAAGCTCATCGACTGGTTCGCCGACACCCCTCAGATCGCGCGTTTCACCGGATACGGGCTCTACGACGCCGAGTTCATCGATGTTCTCAGGCAGATCGGCGATATCCAGCCCTACTTCAAGACGGTCGTCGCCGAGTACGGGATCGGGCTCGAGATCGTCCAGTACGATCAGGCCCAGTCCTCCCGGGGGAAGTCGAATTTCAACTTCCTGCGCAACTACGACTTCGCCATGCAGGGGATCACCAGCTCCACCAAACTTCTGATGCGCATGGCCACATTCGTGGCCACCTTCGTCGGCATCATCTGCCTGGGCCTGGCGACCTTCGTCCTGATCAAGAAGCTCATCGACTGGAACGCCTATCCGGTGGGTGAGGCCTCCCGCACCGTGGGCCTGTTCCTCCTCGGATCCATCCAGCTGTTCTTCATCGGGATCCTGGGCGAGTACATCCTCAGCATCAACGGGCGCGTTGTCAGCAAGCCTCGCGTGGTGATAGGTGAGCGCCTCAACTTCGGTCCCTCTGAGGGGCCGTCGGGCTTCGGGGGCGGCCCGGCGTCGCCGGAGGCGGGTAACCCGTCGCAGGGACGTCCCGGTGGGAACATCTCTTGAACGCCCTCCAGGAGAAAGCGCGCCCCCTCGTTCTTCAGTTCGGGCGCTTCCTCGTTGTCGGCGGCATCTCCTTCTGCGTTGACTTCGGCCTCTTCACCGTGCTGTACGGGCTGGGCGTCCCCCACCTCGTCGCCAGCGCGACATCCTTCTCCACCTCAGTGGTCCTCAACTACATCCTCTCCAGGCGCTACGTGTTCGAGGCCCAGGAGAACGTCAGTGTCCTCAAGGAGTTCACGCTGTATGTTCTGCTCAACGTGGTCGCACTGGGCTTGAACACCCTCATCCTCTATGTGTGCGCCGACCTCGCCGGAATGAGCCCCTTCCTGGGGAAGATCATCGCCACGGCAATCGTGCTCATCTACAACTTCATCTCCCGCAAAGCCCTCCTGGAGCGTCTTGGTGCCTCCTCCGGGGCGACCGCCGTCCATCACTCCGACGAACAGGCAGGCTCTCGTGTCCGGTAAAGCTGCGAAGAACAGTACGGGTCAAGCAGGGAACGACAACGCTGAGAAAACTGATCACGACTCCACGCCGGAGACGCGGGCGCAGGAGAAGAACGGGCAGTCGGCCGGTGCGTCCAACGGTACCAAGACTCTTCCTGCCTCAGGCGTCGGCTCGCGTCTGCGTACGCGCTTCGACTCGGAGGTCGATCGTGGGCGCGAGGTGATCGAGCGCGTGGTGAGGAGCCGTCTCGGCCGTTGGTGGAACGACACCGAACGTCCCGGCCTCGTGGACTGGGCGCTGCTGGGCGTCATTCTGCTCGGCGCCTACGCCTTCTTCCTCTACGGCGACGTACGAGCCACCTTCGAGCACTCCTTCAACTTCCTGGACTCGGTTCTTCAAGGGCGGATCGGCGACTTCTACCGGATCGCGATCGAGCACACGTCGACCGGTCACCCGGCGGTCTACGACATTCCGCTCTACCTGCTCTTCGGGCTGTGGAACCTGCCGACCTACGTCATCTACCGGATCACCGGCTTCCAGTACCTGCTGTCGACGCCGGCGCAGCTGTGGCTCAAGACCATGATGGTGCTCGCCGCCCTCGTCGCCGCCAAGGTCCTGGTGGACATCGCTCGTGACCTCGGCGTCGGTCGGCAGCGCAGCAAGTGGGTCGCCTTCTTCTTCCTGTCCTCGATGACGCTGTTCGTCCCGGTCTTCGTCATCGTCCAGTACGACATCATCATGATCGTCTTCATCCTGCTGGGGCTGCGTGCCTACCTGCGCGGCCGGCTGGGCAGGTTCCTGCTGTGGTTCGCGATCGCCAACACGCTCAAGCTCTTCGCCATCTTCATCTTCGTGCCGCTTCTGCTACTGAGGGAGAAGCGGCTGCGCGTGGTGGCCCTCCAGGTCGTTGTCGGGCTCGTCGGCCTGGTCGGGTGCCGCGCCATCTACCACGGCAATGTGGCGTACAAGGCGTCCACCGGCGGATTCATGAGCAGCATGCTTCAGAGGCTCACTGCCGTGGGGGTCCCGTGGCAGGGCAGCATGATCCCGATCTTCGTGGTGTTCATGGTGGGGATCGTCATCTTCGCCTACCTGCGCCGCCCTCGGGGAACGAAGGCGTTGGCGGCCGATACGGTCTACATCTGCCTGGCCATCTACCTCGTCTTCGCGACGGTCGTCCCGCTCAATCCCTACTGGGCCGTCATGGTCTCGCCCTTCGCGGTGCTCATCATCTTCCTCAACCCGCGCCACGTGCTGCTCAACTCGGCTCTTGAGATGGGCGTTGGAACCGCGTTGTTCCTCATGTACACCTTCACCGGTTTCTCCATGTACGACCGGTCGATCCTCGATCAGCTGCTTCTGCCTCACCTGGCCACTCCGACGGCGCAGCCCCGCTATGAGAACCCCGCGCAGTTCCTCGACGTCATGGGAATCAGCAGGCAGGGGTCCTTCATCGTCGGCTTCATGATCGCCTGCGTTCTGGCGATCCTCTTCATCAACTTCCCGCGCGCCGAGATGGTGGAGAAGCTGGGGCGGGGCGAGCGGGTCCCGCGCTCCGCGGCATGGTCGCGCCTGACCATGCCTGCGGTGTTCAGTGCACTCGTGCTGATCCCCTACTTCGTGCCGGCAGTTCCGGTGGCGTACTCAGCGGTCACCGACACCCCCCAGCCGGGAGGCGTCAACATCCTCGGTGACGGAGCGAGCGTCACCGAGACCGTCACCCTGCCGTCGACCGTGGAGGTCAGCTCCATCAATATCGCCTTCCTGGCAGGAGACATCCAGTGGCTCGACTCCTCGGTGGTCAACGTCGAGGTCACGGACGCCTCCGGTGCCCGGGTCTTCAAGACCGCGGCGCCGGCGAACTCCCTCCACGAGGGTCTGCACGAGTTCCCGGCCAAGGGACTCGTCCTGCGCGCTGGTGAGAAGTACACCGTGAGGATCACCAGTGAGCTGACCGAGGGCGGCAGCGCCGTCGTCGAGATCAATCCCGCGGTCGACCAGTTCCCGACCACGGAGAACGGAACGACCGTCAACGGCGATCTCCTCATGTCCATCAGCGGCAGAACCAAGTGATCGTTCCGCGACCGCACCTGTTAGGATCCGGAGCCATGGCAAAGACAGTTCTCGTCACTGGAGCAGGCGGCTACATCGGTCGCCACGTCGTCACCGCGCTCCTGGAGCGCGGCCTGGATGTCAAGGCCCTCGACCTGCGACTCGACGGCGTCGACGAGCGGGCTGAGAGGCTCTCCCTGGACCTCTTCTCCGGGGATGCCGATATCTATGACCAGATGGGGCGTCCTGACGTCGTCCTGCACATGGCCTGGCGCGACGGCTTCAAGCACGCCTCGAACGCTCATATGGACGACCTGGCCAAGCACGTTCGTCTTATTGAGAACCTGTACGCCGGCGGTCTCAAGCAGCTCGCCGTCATGGGGACCATGCATGAGGTCGGCTACTGGGAGGGCGCCATTGACGAGAGCTCCCCCTGCAACCCCGCCTCGCTCTACGGCATCGCCAAGAACGCACTGCGGGAGACCACCTTCCTGTCGGCCAAGAAGCATGGCGCCGTCGCCCAGTGGATCCGTGCCTACTACATCGTGGGTGACGACAAGTTCGGCAACTCGATCTTCTCCAAGCTCCTGGAGGCCGCCGAGGAGGGGCGCACCACCTTCCCCTTCACCACGGGCAAGAACCGCTACGACTTCATCTCCGTGGATGAGCTGGCCACGCAGATCGCCGCGATCGTGGACCAGACCGAGGTCGACGGCATCATCAACGCCTGCACCGGCGAGCCGATGACCCTGGCCGACCGCGTCGAGCCTACATTCGGGACAACGACCTGGACATCACCCTGGAGTACGGGGCCTTCCCGGATCGGCCCTACGACTCGCCCGGTGTATGGGGCGACCCGACGAGGATCCGCCGTATTCTCGCCTCAAGCGCGGGCTGACGCGCCCGGAGAAACCCTATTCCTCCGCTCTCCCGTCATGGTGAGCGGCTTGAACCACTGCCCAGAAGGGACATTATGGCAACGCTCGGCCAGGACCCGAAGCGACTCGGGATCTTCTTCTTCTTCGACGCTCAGGGCATCGTGGACTCCTACGTGGAGACCCTGCTCACTGACATGGTCAAGAACCTCTCCGAGCTGGTCATCGTCGTCAACGGTGAGCTGACCGCCAAGAGCTATGCCAGGCTGACCGCCTTCACGGACAACATCATCCTTCGGGAGAACAAGGGGCTGGACGCCTGGGCGTACAAGACGGCCATGGAGAGCTACGGCTGGGACAGGCTCGTCGAGTTCGACGAGATCGTCCTGTTCAACGCCACCATCATGGGGCCGGTGTACCCCTTCGAGGAGATGTTCACCGAGATGGCGGGGCGGGACATCGACTTCTGGGGAATTACCTGGTTCCACCTGGCCCCCGGCGACCCCTTCGGGCACTCTCTGGAGGGGTACCTGCCCCGTCATCTTCAGTCCCACTTTCACGCCTACCGGCGCTCCCTGGTCTCCTCCAAGGCGTTCCAGGACTACTGGGACAACCTGCCTCAGATCAATTCCTACGAGGAGTCCGTGGGGCTCCACGAGGCGCCCTTCACGCAGCGCTTCGAGCGGCTCGGCTTCGTCTCCGACGTGTATGTCAATACTGAGGACCTGGAGGGCTTCACTCTGCAGCCCATCCTCTTCACCCCCAAGCAGCTCATTGCGGAGAGGCGCTGCCCCATCTTCAAGCGCCGCTCCTTCTTCCACAGCTACGAGGACGTGCTTCACCAGGCCGTGGGCAACGCGACCGTCGAGCTCTACGAGTACCTGCGCGACCACACCGACTTCGACACGAACCTCATCTGGGACAACGCCCTGCGCTCCATGAACATGGCAGACCTGGTGAAGAACCTCCAGCTCACCTACGTCCTGCCCACGCAGGCGGTGGTTCGCGAGCCGAAGCAGCAGAAGGTCGCCCTCATCGCGCACCTGTACTTCATGGATCTCCTGGGACTCCACGCTCGCCTACGCCCGGTCCATGCCCGAGGGGACGGACCTCATCCTCACCGTCGGTTCCCAGGAGAAGGCGGAGCTGGTGGAGCGGGCGTGCCAGGACCTGCCCTACAACGTGGACGTGCGCGTCATCGAGAATCGGGGCCGGGACGTCAGCGCGCTCCTGGTGGGGTGCAAGGACATCGTCGACGACTACGACCTGGTCTGCTTCATGCACGACAAGAAGGTCACCCAGCTGAGCCCCTACACCGTGGGCGAGGGCTTCGCCCGCAAGTGCTTCGACAATCTCCTCCCGACTCGAGAGTTCGTCGAGAACGTCGTCGCCACCTTCGACTCGGAGCCCCGGCTCGGTCTGCTCTCGCCGACCCCTCCCAACCATGCCGACTACTTCCCCATCTACTCCTACAGCTGGGGGCCGAACTTCGATCGCACGAAGATGCTCCTGGAGAAGGAGCTGAACCTGAACGTCCCGCTCGATGCTCACAAGGAGGTCATCGCCCCGCTGGGCACCATGTTCTGGTTCCGGCCGGCCGCTCTCAAGCCGCTCTTCGACCACGACTGGCAGTGGGAGGACTTCCCGCCCGAGCCGAACGACATCGACGGAACCATCCTCCACGCCATCGAGCGCGCCTACGGCTATGTCGCGCAGGCCTCTGGCTACTTCTGCGGGTGGCTCTTCTCCGACTCCTTCGCGCGGATCGAGCTGACGAATCTGTCATTCTACACCAGGGAGTTCACCACCGCGGTGTCGCAGCACTGGGGGGTTGATGCCGAGCAGCGAATGATCCAACGGGTCCGTAGCGCTCGCAGCACTCGTCAGCAGGTCAAGGAGCAGGTCGGCCGCTGGATCCCGGCCGCAGTGCGCTCGCCCCTCAAGGGCGCCTACCGCCGAGTCAGGGGGATCGGGGAGTGACCGAGACGGGCGCGTCGGTGGGAGCGGCGGCTGCGAAGCCTGTCGCCGGGAAGCGGACCAGGATCTTCTACCTGGACCTGGTCCGAGCCCTGGCGGCGCTTCTCATCGTCCTCACCCACTTCAACAACCCCTACCTGGCTGATGGCGGCTACGTTCTGACCAACTTCCCCTTCGGCATCTATGTGGGCGGGTTGGGCGTCTCCCTGTTCCTCATCATCTCCGGGGCCGCCCTGACGGTGACCTATCGGAGACCGATCAATCTCAAACGGTTCTACTGGAAGCGCTGTCTCAACATCTACCCGATGTTCTGGACCGCCTGGATCCTCGCGACGCTCTACTTCTTCGTCGCGACCGGGGGCCGGCCGCCCAACAGCGCCCCGACTCGCTCCCTCATCTTCACAGTCCTCGGCGTGGACGGCCTGGTTGCCAACTTCCAGGTGCGCACCGCCTACCTCCTGGGGGGAGTGGTTCCTCGGTTTCATCCTCCTGTACTACCTCGTCTTCCCGCTGCTGCTGTGGGCCATCGACCGCTTCCCGATCATCACCGGCGTTCTCATCCTGGCGGCCTACGCCGCCACCGTGATCATCATGCAGCGCTACTTCGCGGGCTACTCCTCGGCGATGATCCTCACCACCAGACTCCCCGAGCTGGCCTTCGGCAGCTACTTCGTCCTCTACGTCCGCCGGGTTCACTGGGGCGTGGTCATTCCCGCTGCAGCGGTCCTGGCCGTCTCGGCCATGCTCCCCGAGGAGATTCCCGAGGACGTGGCCACCACACTCGTCGGCATCTCGGCCTTCCTCATCCTCGTGGTCGTCGGCCGCTACGTGGCGATCCAGCCGGTACGCGTACTCGTCGATCTCATCGCCAAGTACTCCTACCCGATCTTCCTGGTCCACCACGTCGTCATCATGGTCCTCTACGAGAAGATCAATGTGGCGGGCTTCGTTCCGGTTCAGCGCTACACGATGCTGGTCGCGACCTGCGTGATCGTCTTCGGCCTGTCGGTGGCGCTGGTGAGGATCACCGATCACGTCGTCACTTTCGTCACCAGGGCCTTCAAGGGCATGAGCTGGCGTCCCGAGGTCTCCGAGGTCGAACGCTGATATGTGCGGCGTGCGGCTCCGAGCGGGGGCGAGGTCGTGGCCCGCGCCCCTGAGGCGTGTCGAAGGCAACGGCGGCTGCGGGCCCTCACGGCTCCGGGAACGCTGAGAATAGTGATGAGGCCGTTGTACGACGCGTGAGAGCTCGTCCCACCGCCCCGACTCGACTACACCAAGGGAGACCCTCGTGACCCGTACCTGCCTCGTGACCGGTGGCGCCGGATTCATCGGCTGCGCGATCTCGCGTGACCTGGCGGACGCCTTCGACCGCGTCGTGGCCCTGGACAACATGCACCCGCAGATCCACCCGTCCCAGGAGCGCCCCGCCGAGCTCGACGAGCGCGTGGAGCTGCACCGGCTGGACGTGGCCCTCGCCGAGGACTGGGACTCGGTCCTGGCCGCGGTGGCACCGGATGTCATCGTCCACCTGGCCGCGGAGACCGGGACCGGCCAGTCCCTCACCGAGGCCTCCCGCCACGCCAACGTCAACGTCGTCGGTACCACCCAGATGCTCGACGCCCTCGTGCGTCACGAGATCCGCCCGGACAAGATCATCCTGGCCTCCTCCCGGGCCGTCTACGGTGAAGGGGCGTGGATTGACGCCGAGGGGCGCCCCTCCTACCCCGGGCAGCGCACTCACGGGATGCTCGAGGCCGGACAGTGGGACTTCGAGGGCCTGACCCCCTCGGTCCAGTCCGCCTCCGAGGTCAAGGCCTCCCCGGCCAACGTCTACGCCGCCACCAAGTTCTGCCAGGAGAACCTCGTGACCTCCTGGTGCGGCTCCTTCGGTGTCACGCCGGTGCTCTACCGGCTTCAGAACGTCTACGGCCCTGGCCAGTCCCTCATCAACCCCTACACCGGCATCGTCTCCCTCTTCGCCCGCCTGGCCAAGCAGGGGCAGTCCATCCCGGTCTACGAGGACGGCCAGATCGTGCGGGACTTCGTCTTCATCGACGACGTCGCCTCCGCCATCGTGGCCGGTGTCCTGCACTCGCCGGCCGCCGCCCTTCCCTACGACATCGGCCTGGGGGAGCGGACCACCATCATGCAGGTCGCTCAGACGATCGCCGGGCACTACGGAGCGCCCGCCCCGCACGTCACCGGCCAGTTCCGTGACGGCGATGTGCGCGCCGCCTGGGCGGACACCACGCGCGCCCGCCAGGCGCTGGACTGGGAGCCCCGGGTCGGCGTCGCTGAGGGCATCAACCGGCTGTGCGACTGGATCGACGCCCAGGACGGGGCGGTTCCGCCGGCGCCCACCAGTACAGTGAAGGAGGCGTGAGCCTATGCGGCTGTCTCGACTGCTCCGTTCGGAGGATGCCCGCCGGACGCTGGACCTCACCCTGCGGCTGACTCAGCGCTCGGTCTCGTCGGAGTTCAAGGGCACGGCCCTGGGGCGCCTGTGGTCCTTCATCAACCCCCTGGCCACGGTCGCCGTCTTCTCTCTCATCTTCGGCGTCGTCTTCCGCGGCGGCGTGGCACCGGGCCGCAACTCCGGCATCGACTCCTTCGCACTGTGGATCGGTATCGGGGTGCTCAGCTGGAACTTCATGTCCAGCGGCATCATGGCCTCCATGAACGCCCTCGTGGACAACTCGGGGCTGCTCACGAAGGTCTACTTCCCACGTCAGGTCCTCATATACTCCGCGGTGCTGTCCCTGGCCGTCGACTTCGCCTTCGAGCTGCTCGTTCTGACCGTTATCGCCATGATCATGGGTGGCCCCGGGGTCCTCCTCATGCTCCCAGCGCTGCTCGTCGTCACCCTGCTGGCGGGCATGTTCGCCGTCGGGCTGGGTCTCATCCTGTCCATCGCCACCGTCTACTTCCGGGACCTGGGCCACCTGTGGCAGATCTTCAACCAGATCTGGATGTACGCCTCCGGCGTCGTCTTCTCCCTGACCATGGTCGACAAAGTCCAGAACGACCTGTTTGACAAGGGCTGGCAGATCAACGGCGGACCGATCCCGCTCACCACGATCCTGCGTCTCAACCCGGCCGAGACCTTCCTCGAGGCCTTCCGGTCCTGCCTGTTCGAGTTCGCCCTGCCGTCACTGCCCGTCTCCCTGGCCTGCCTGCTGTGGTCCTCCGTCACGCTCGGCCTGGGCCTCGTCTTCTTCCGCCGGCACTCGGCGAGCATCGTTGAGGAGCTCTGATACCCGAAGATGGCTGCATCAACCGGATCGTCCGCATCATCACTCGCCTCGTCGGCGCAGGCCGCTTCGTCAGCGTCCCCGCAGGCGCTCGCCGTGCGCATTGAGGACGTCTCCAAGCGCTTCAGGATCTACCGCCACCGCAACCAGTCCCTCAAGGGCGCGGTCCTCCAACGCAGCCGCGGCGTCTACGAGGACTTCTGGGCCCTGAAGGACATTACCTTCGACATCCCGGAGGGCAAGACCTTCGGGCTCATGGGGCACAACGGGTCCGGTAAGTCCACGCTGCTCAAGTGCATCGCCAAGATCCTGGCCCCCAACTCCGGCTCCATCACCGCCCGCGGACGCATGGCCGCCATGCTGGAGGTCGGCTCCGGCTTCCACCCCGAGCTCTCCGGAAGAGAGAACATCTTCCTCAACGGGGCCATCCTGGGTATGAGCCGCAAGGAGATCGAGGCCAAGTTCGACGACATCGTCGACTTCTCCGGGGTCGGCGAGTTCATCGACCAGCCCGTGAAGAACTACTCCTCGGGCATGTACGTGCGCCTGGGCTTCTCCGTGTCCATCCACGTCGAGCCGGAGATCCTCCTGGTCGACGAGGTCCTGGCCGTGGGCGACATGGAGTTCCAGGAGCGATGCATGGACAAGTTCGCCGAGTTCCGGGAGGACGGACGCACCGTCGTCGTCGTCTCCCACGGCCTGGAGCAGATGCGCACATTCTGCGACGAGGTCGCCTGGCTCGACCACGGCAGGCTCAAGGAAGTCGGACCGGCCCCCGAGGTCATCGACAAGTACTCCGACGTCACCCACGGAGCCAAGAAGGTCAAGGAGGGCCAAGGAACCCGCTTCGGCAGCGGTGAGGCCCAGATCAGCCGGATCGAGCTGCTCGATCGCACGGGCCGGCCGGTGGGCTCCATGCGCACCGGGGACGAGGCCACCATCCGGCTGCACTTCCGCTGCGAGGAGACGATCGAGAAACCCGTCTTCGGCTGCTCCATCGACACTCGCGAGGGCATCTTCGCGTGGGGGCTTCACGGCCTCGATGACGGCTTCCAGCCCGAGAGGATCGAGCCGGGCGAGGGGACGGTGGACATCTCGATCCCCGCGATGATGCTGCGCCCTGGCGCCTACCTCATCTCCGGGTCCATCCAGCCCTGGCAGCTCTCCAGCGTCATTGACGCCTACCAGAAGGCCACGGCCTTCGACATCATCCCCGGGCCGCGCATGGAATCCGGGGGCTGGTCGCCCTGGGAGCCCACTACGAGCGGATCGACCCGCCCCGCCCCATGGTCACGTTCACCAAGGACGACTGAGGCTCGGCGGGGCGGGCAGCGCCGCTGCTCAGCGCCTCTGGATCTTCTTGACCCCTTGGGCCACGGTACGGAAGAAGGGCTTGGCCGTGGCCTCCACATGGTCGACCTTCAGATTGATCGCATGGGTATGCATGAGGACCTGGCGCATCGTGTCATGCAGGTCTCCGATGGTGAAGCGCAGGTCGCGCATGGCCCTCTGGAGGTGCGCGATCTCCTTGTCCTGCTGCTCCAGCCTCTTCTGGATCCGTTGGTAGTACTCCGCTGAGACGAGCAAGAGGCCCAGGTTCTCAGGCTCAGCCGGGCCGCCCTTTGAGGGGGAGGCCTTCGCGTCGGCATCGTCCAGAGACAGACGGGCGTAGCGGTCCCGGATGGCGAGGTTGTCGGTGCGGTGGTGGACGGCGTCGACGACGACGGAGTTGCCCACCGACTCGTCGGTGGAGTCGCGGTGGTGCCAGTGGGCCAGCGGCTCGCCGCTCGATGAAGCCGACCGGGGAGGTCGCCAGCAGGCGGAGGTTGAAGTCCCAGTCGGCCTGGGTCAGCAGGGTGCCGTCCCAGTGGCCGATGCGGTCGGCCACCTCGCGGCGGATGAGCTGGGAGATCGGCGGGCACGTAGTTGGCCACCATCGTGTCGATGAGGGTCCAGCTCTCCCTGTCCGGTGCCAGAATCCCCCGGTTGACCTCGGTCATGCCCTCCTCTGAGACCGTCTCGGAGATCAAGTCGCAGCGCGTCGCCACGGCTCCGTGCTCGGGGTGCTCATCGAGGTGGGCCACGCAGGCGGCCAGGAAGCCGGGCTCCCAGGAGTCGTCATCATCATGGATCGCGAAGAACTCACAGGAGGAGACGGCCAGACCGTCCTCCAGAGCGGCCTCGCGCCCGTGAGAGGTCTTGTTGGTGACCACCCGGGTACGCTCCCTCAGCCACTGGGGGGCACTCTCCAGAGCGATGTCCACCGACTCGGTGCTTCCGGCGTCATTGACGATGACGAGCTCGAGGTCCTGGAAGGACTGTGCCCCGACCGACTGGAGTGCTCGCGTCAGCAGCATGGGACGGTTGCGGGTCCGGGTCACCACGGTGACTCGTGGGGATTGTGCGGCTTGTCCAGCCATTGTCGGGGATCCTCCTTGATCTGGTCAGGGGCGCATCGTGTTTGGCGATGTTATCGAAACGCCCGGGGCGTCTGACAAGGTCTCGGCCCCGTCACTGTATCGGGTACTGTATCGGGTGAGGTGGCATCGGCGTAGTCGGGAAGTGGAATCAGCGGTGCTCAGCCGAGGTCGACGAGCGTCTCGCGCGGCCCCTCCTGCGCCGACGCAGCTCGCGCGGCAGGCCGGCGACCGCCTGAGCAAGTCCTGTCATCACCGGGCCGCGCTGCGGTCCCCGGAGGGTCCGCACCAGCGTGCGTGCCAGCGCCTGCATCACCACCGGGGCCGGACTGTGGGCGGCCGCCGTCAGTATCCGGTTGCGGACGTTGACCCGGATGAACATCGGTGAGTCGGTGCCCGAGGAGGAGGCGTGCTCGTGGTGCGCCACCGCCTCGCGCACGTGAGACGACCCTCCAACCGCGCTCACGCAGGCGCCAGGACAGATCCGTGTCCTCGTAGTACATGAACAGGTCCTCACGGAAGCCGTCCCAGGGTTCGCCACGCCTCACGCCGGATCGCGCAGGCGCCCCCGCACAGGCCGAAGACCTCACTGGGGGAGTGCTCCCGCTCGGCCGGCACCAGCCAGTCCCGGTCGTAGCCGTTACCGGAGGCGTCCACCAGGTTGCCGGTGGAGTTGACCAGCACCTCCCCCTCGCCGCGGGAAGCGGCCTCGTCGTCGACCCGGGCCCACCGACCGGTGCGGGGGGAGACGAGTACGTCCTGCTGCCCCGGGGCGGCCGGCTTCCAACGGCCGGCCAGAAGGATTCGCGCCGTCGCCGCGGCCGGTGCCGCCGCGGCCGGTGGATCGCTCAGGGGCCTCAGGAGCGCCTCGAGGAAGCCGGGCTCGGCCACCGCGTCATTGTTGAGCAGGACGAGGACATCCTCAACCATGCCCTGGGCCCCGAGGTTGACACCGGCGCCGAAGCCCCGGTTCTCAGGGGACTCGACCACTGGGAGCCCCTCCCGGCGCAGCTGCTCGACCGAGCCGTCGCCGGAGGCGTTGTCCACGACGACGAGCCCGTCCCCGTCTCCCAGCTGCTCTCGGATGGACCGGGCCGCCCGGATCGTCAGCTCGGCCTGACGCCAGTTGACGATGACAACGCGAGCTGAGGGACGCCTGACGGGCTGCGTCACACCGCACCTCCGATGAGGGCGTGATAGACCTCCGTGTGCGCAGCGGCACAGGCGTCCCAGGTGAAGGTCCGAGCGCGCTCGCGGCCGGCCCGGGCCAGCTCGTCGTGCTCCGGGCCGACGGCCCGGGCGAGCCGGTCCGCGATCTCGTGCGGCGAGGAGGGATCCGCCAGCAGGCCCGCCTCCCCGGTCACCTCGGCCATGCAGGTCCCGGCGCTGGTGACCACCGGGGTCCCGTAGGCCATGGCCTCCAGGACCGGCAGACCGAAGCCCTCCCAGACGGAGGGGAAGCAGAAGGCGCGGGCGCCGCTGTAGGCGGCAGCCAGCTCATCGTCGTCGAGCCTGCCGGTGACGTGGACCCGATCACCCAGCCGGGTCAGCAGCTCGCGCTCGACGGCATCGTCGCCCCATCCCGACCGGACCGACGAGGACCAGGTCGAGGTCGCCGACGTCGTTGCGCTTCTCGTTGTGCTCCTCGATGAGGAGCGCGAAGGCCCGCAGCAGTCCCAGCAGGTTCTTGCGGGGCTCGCGCGTGCCCGTCCACAGGATGTAGTCGCGTGCGAGGCCCCGGGTGGCGCGGAAGCTCCCGATCTGTTCGTCGCTGACGGTCCGGGTGCGCACCCCGTGCGGAATGACGTAGAGGCGGGCGGCGTCGATCCCTGCCGCGATGCAGTCGTCGGCGGTGGCCTGGGAGGGCACGATGATGGCGCTCGCCTCGGCGATGACGCGCTCCAGGGAGCGGCTGAAGTAGGCGTTGCCGCGTGGGGTGAAGTGCTCCGGTGCGCGCAGGAAGGCCAGGTCGTGCACAGTGACGACCAGTGGCAGCGAGGTGGGGGGCAGGGCCCAGGTGGTGGCGTGAATGAGCTGGGCGCCGGGCAGGATGGACTCGGCCCGCGGCAGCCCCAGGCGGTTCCAGGACTCGTACAGGGCGGTGCGCGGCAGGTGGGAGGAGCGCATCGGCATCGGTGGCAGGCCGACCTCCCTGGGCGAGGGAGCCCCCTGATGATGGGCGGTGATCCCGGCCACGGGCACCCGCCGGGCGCGCAGGGCCTGGGAGAGCTCGACGATGTAGGGTGCCTGAGCCCCGGGGACGGGCTGCCACAGCTGCTCAACCACCAGGCCCACTCGTGGACCGCGGGGGCGAGCCGACGGACGGGAGCCGCTGGCGCTGGAGGACCTGGAGGTCGTGGTGCGGGAGGCGGGGGAGGAGGAAGGGGCCGGGGAGTGCGCCGGGCGGGAGTGATCTGCGCTCATGGGCTCAGAGTACGGGGTGGCCGCGCGCGGCGCGGTAGCCTGCCGTCATGAAGGTTCTTCTTGATGCAACGGCGATCCCGGCTGATCTCGGAGGCGTGGGGCGCTATGTCGACGACCTCGTGCCCGAGCTCATCGCCTCCGGCGTCAACCTGGCCATGGCCGTCCAGCAGCGGGATGTCGCGCACTTCTCCGCCAAGGTGCCCAGCGCTCACCTCTTCCCGGTGCCTGAGTCCATGGAGTCGCGCGGTGCCCGGATGGCCTGGGAGCAGACGGGGCTGCCGGCACTCATCCATCGGATCCGCCCTGATGTCCTGCACTCGCCCCACTACACCTTTCCGGTGCTGCACCAGGTGCCCGTGGCCGTCACCCTCCACGACGCCACGTTCTTCTCCCACCCGCAGGCGCACTCGCCCTTCAAGCAGAAGTTCTTCTCCCGCGCCATCCGTCGGGCCGTGCGCGGGTCCGATGCGCTGATCGTGCCCTCCCAGGCCACCCGTGACGAGACCATCGCATACGCCGGTGGCGATCCCGAGCGCTTTCACGTCGCCTACCACGGTGTGGACACCTCCGTGTTCCACCCGGTCGACGACGCTGAGAGGGCCCGTGTGGCCGCCTCCCTCGGCCTGGAGGGCAAGCGCTACATCGGCTTCCTGGGGACCTTGGAGCCTCGCAAGAACGTTCCCAACCTGGTGCGCGCCTGGATCGACGTCTTCCGCGACTCCGAGGACGCCCCGGCCCTGGTGCTGGCCGGCGGTCCCGGCTGGGATGAGGAGATCGAGCCGGTCCTGGCTCAGGTGCCCCGGCACCTGAACGTCCTGCGGCCCGGCTACCTGCCTCTGGAGGATTTGCCCGGATTCCTGTCCGGCTGCGAGATCCTGGCCTATCCCTCCATCGGTGAGGGCTTCGGCCTGCCGGTTCTCGAGGCCATGGCCTGCGGGGCCGCCGTGCTCACCACTCGCGAGCTGAGTCTGCCGGAGGTCGGAGGCGACGCCGTCGCCTACTGCGGATCGGACGTCCAGGCCATTGCCCGTGGCCTCGTGGTCCTGGATGCCCAGCCCGAGCGGCGCCGGGCACTGGGGGCCGCAGCCCTCGATCGGGCGGCCGAGTTCACCTGGAAGGCCTCCGCCCAGGCGCACGTCGAGGCCTACCGCGCCGCCATGGCGCGCTAGCGCCGCACCCCTGTGCGGAGCGCGGTATGCCGTTTGTCCTCGGTGATATCGACCAAAGTGGCCGGCGCGCTCGTGTAGTGTTCATCGACGGGCTATGACCCATGGTGAGGCGTCGGCGAAACGACGCATGCGGGAAGGAAGAGACGGGCCGTGAACGACACTGAACCTCTGGGGGCCGAGGGGACATCCCTCCCGCGCGCCGGGTGCCGAGGCGGGCAGGTGCGCGGCCGTGTTCTCCTCACCGGCGCCAACGGCCAGCTGGGGCGCGCGCTCATGGCCCTGCTGCCACAGGCGGGTTTCGAACCCACCGGCGTCGATCTGCCGGAGGTGGACATCTCAGATGCGGCCGCCATCTCCTCCTGGGACTGGGCGAGCTACGACATCATCATCAATGCCGCGGCCTGGACCGACGTGGACGGGGCGGAGACTCCTGAGGGGCGCCGCCTGTCCTGGCGGGCCAACACGGTCGGCCCGGTCAACCTGGCCCGGGCGGCCGTGCAGCACGACCTGACCCTGGTGCATCTGTCCACCGAGTACACCTTCGACGGCGTGACGGCTGTCCACACCGAGGAGGAGTCTCCCTCGCCGTTGGGGGTCTACGGACAGTCCAAGGCCGCCGGGGACGCTGCCGTCAGCGTCTGTCCCCGGCACTACCTGGTGCGTACCTCATGGGTGGTCGGCGACGGCAAGAACTTCGTCAAGACGATGCTCTCCCTGGCGGAGCGCGGTGTCAGCCCGCGGGTCGTGGGCGACCAGACCGGTCGTCTCACCTTCGCCTCCGATCTGGCGGCGGGCATCATCCACCTTCTCGCCTCGGGCGCCGAGTTCGGCACCTACAACCTCTCCGGCGAGGGGCCGATCGTCTCATGGGCCGACGTCGCCAAACGGGTCTACGAGCGCGCCGGCCACAGTCCCGACGAGGTCACGCCTGTCACCACTGAGGAGTACTACGCGGGTCAGGAGGGGGATCGCGCCCCGGCCGCTGAGCTCAGCCCTGGACCTCACGAGGATCAAGGCCGCAGGCTTCACCCCGGCCGACTCCACGGAGCGCCTGGAGGCTTATCTTCAGGACCTCCTGTAGGTTGAATCCGACCGGATTGAACTCCCTGATTCCTGTTTTCCTTCGGAGACCAGCATGAGACGTGTGCTCACCAAGTACTTACGACTGCCGTCCCGGGCCGCTCAGAGGCCGGGGCGCTCCTGTCGCGGCGCCCGGCACTGGTTGGTGGGCTCCTCCTCGTTCTCATGCTGCTGACCGGGCTCGGGTGGGCGGTGTCCTCGCCGGTGGAGTCGTCTCCGGACGACAACTATCACCTGGGCAGCATCTGGTGCCCCCGTCCATCGGGCGAGTCCTGCCAGACCAGCGTTGTCGACGGTGATCCGGTTGTCCGGGTTCCGATCGCGGTGGCGGACGAGTCGATGAGGTGCTACGTCCTCCAGTCGAACAAGTCAGCGGGATGTGCGCTCGGGTACGACGATTCTCATATGGTGTGGTCCAAGCGCTTTGACAACGGCGCCTACCCGATTGGCTACTACCACTTCCATCACCTCCTCGTCGGCAAGGATGTGCAGACCTCGGTTCTGGTGATGCGCGGCGTCAATGTGCTGATCGCCGTTGCTGTTCTGGGAGCCGTCGGCTTCTGCGCACCGCAGGGGCTGAGGCGGCCATTCATCGGTGCGATCGTCGCGTCGTGGGTCCCCATGGGGGTCTACTTCATCGCCTCCAACAATCCCAGCTCGTGGGCCGTCTCAGGGTTGATGGCCTACTCCTCGGCAACGTACATGGCCACGCAGCAGAAGGGGCGTCGTCGTATCGCTCTGGTGCTTTGCGCGGTGATCGGCGCCGTGATGTGCTTGACGTCGCGATATGACGCCGCCTTCTTCCTCCTCGTCGTCGGCCTCGCCCTGCTGTTCGTGGTGCCGTGGAAACGAGGGGGATGGATAGGGCTGAGCGCCCTCGCCGGGGTGGCCGTCCTCGGGGGCGTCACCTTCATGGCCTCGTCCCAGGTGTCGAAGGTCGCTTACTTCCTGCGGGTGTTCGAGGCGTCTGATCCCGCGACATCCGCCGATAAGCAGCCTTTCTTCGAGAAGCTCCTCGTTGGGCTCGAGACCGCCCCGAAGTATCTTGGCGGATTCTGGGGACACACATGGACCCCGGGCTGGCACGATGTTCCTCTGGGGGCTCGCGCCCCCTACGTGCTCACCATTATGGCGGCCGGTGCCTTCGTGGCGATCTCCTTGCGCCGCGGGGGGTGGCGCAAGTGGACCGCCTTGATGATCCTCGTGGGGTCGATGTGCCTTCTTCCGGCCTTGTTCTACGCCAACGGCGCCATGGACACCATCGAGCTCTACCAGGCCCGGTACATCTTCCCGCTGCTGGCGCCCACCTTCTTCCTCATGCTGGCCGTCGATCAGGATGAAGATGCGTGGTTCACAGTTCCGCAGGCTGTCTGGGTCACCGTCTGCATCTCGCTGTGCCAGACGATCACCCTGCATACACTGCTGCTGCGATTCGTTCAGGGCGCCAACGAACGGTGGGAGCTCAACCTCAACAAGAACATCGAGTGGTGGTGGAGTGCGCCGGTCTCACCCATGATGGTCTGGTTCCTCACGACATGCCTCGCTACTGCGGCACTGGGAACCTCCATGGCGATGCTGACGCGCACGGCCGAGAAGCACGCGTAGAGCCGTCCGTGTGCTTGCCGGACAGCCCGCACCCGGGCCTGCTCCGTCGAGCCGCCGTTGAACGTCGTGGGCGGGTGGCGCGAACTGGCGCCACCCGCCCACACAGGCATGAGGGGGAGAGGAACGGGCCGGGTGCTCCGGCGAGGAGCCTCAGGACTGCTGGTGGTCCAGCAGACCCAGGAGGTAGGCGCCGTACCCGGACTTCACCAGGGGCTCGGCGCGCTGGCGCAGGCCCTCGTCATCGATGAAGCCCATGCGCCAGGCGACCTCCTCGGGGGCGCCGATGTTGAGGCCCTGACGGTGCTGGACGGTGCGGATGAAGCTGGTGGCGTCGGCCAGGGAGTCGAAGGTGCCGGTGTCGAGCCAGGCGGTGCCGCGGGGGAGGACCTCGACGGTGAGCCGACCGGCCTCCAGGTAGGTGCGATTGACGTCGGTGATCTCGTACTCTCCGCGGGCGGAGGGCTTGAGGTTCCTCGCGATCTCGACGACGTCGTTGTCATAGAAGTACAGGCCGGGAACGGCGTAGTTGGAGCGGGGGCGGGCCGGCTTCTCCTCGATGGAGATGGCCTTGAAGCTCTCGTCGAACTCGACCACGCCGTAGGCCGTGGATCGGCGACCTGGTAGGCGTAGACGACGCCGCCGTCGGGACTGGTGTGGCGGCGCAGCTGGGTGCCCATGCCGGGGCCGTAGAAGATGTTGTCGCCCAGGACCAGGGCGGCGCTGTCGTCACCGATGAAGTCGGCACCCAGGACGAAGGCCTGGGCCAGGCCGTTGGGCTCCTGCTGGACCGTGTAGGACAGGTTGACGCCGAGCTGGGAGCCGTCACCCAGGAGGCGGTGGAAGGAGGGGGCGTCATGGGGGGTGGTGATGATGAGGACGTCCTGGATCCCGGCGAGCATGAGGGTGCTCAACGGGTAGTAGATCATCGGCTTGTCGTAGACGGGCACCAGCTGCTTGGAGGTTCCCAGGGTGATCGGGTTGAGTCGTGTGCCGGAGCCTCCGGCCAGAATGATTCCTCGCATGCTCCAAGCATGGCCCATTCCGGTCCCGAATGGCGCCAGGATCGGGTGGATCGTGAACTCATGTCCGTGGTTCCCGGCACGTTCGGCCCCTGTGGCCTTGTCTCCGGGGTGTCGGGCAGGTGGCGCCGATAGACTCCCTTCAGTGGCGCCTCGCCGACGCGGTGGCGCCGAGACCGAGACCTATGTGCACAGAAGGGGCCATCAATGGGGCAGATCGAGCTGGGTAAGCCGCTCGCCATCGAGGAGACGCCGATTCCGGGATTCCTGCGGATCGACCTGACTGTTCATGGGGACAACCGAGGCTGGTTCAAGGAGAACTGGCAGAGGGAGAAGATGCTGGCCCTGGGGCTGCCCGACTTCGGACCGGTTCAGAACAACATCTCCTTCAACAACGAGGTCGGGGTCACCCGGGGCATCCACGCCGAGCCCTGGGACAAGTTCGTCTCGGTGGCCACCGGCCGCGTCTTCGGCGCCTGGGTCGACCTGCGTGAGGGGTCCTCCTTCGGGGCCGTCTACACCTGCGAGATCGACCCGTCGGTGGCGGTGTTCGTGCCGCGGGGCGTGGGCAACGCCTATCAGACGCTGGAGCCCAACACCGCCTACACCTACCTGGTCAACGACCACTGGTCGGCCGATGCCCAGTACACCTTCCTCAACCTGGCCGATGAGACGGCGAACGTGCCCTGGCCGATTGCGCTGAGTGAGGCCATCCTCTCCGACAAGGACAAGGCGCACCCCCGCCTGGCCGACGTCACCCCCTTCCCGGCTCCCGGGGCCAAGGCTTAGGAGGCACACCGTACCGGTACGGTAACGGGGCCTAGGACGTGCCTGCGTACCGGTACGGTAGGGCGCTATGAGACGACTTGAGCCAGCGCGCCAGCAGTACGCCTGGGGGTCGACCTCCGCCATTCCCGCCCTCCTGGGCAGGGCCGACGACGGTGCTCCCTGGGCTGAGGCCTGGTACGGCTCCCACCCGGCCGGCTCCCGCACGGGTCGCCGAAGGCGCTGCCCTGTCCGACCTCATTGACGCCGAGCCGGAGCGTCTCCTGGGCGAGGACATCATCTGGCGCTTCGGGCGTCGTCTGCCCTTCCTCCTCAAGCTCATCGCACCCGAGCAGCCCCTGTCCCTCCAGGTCCACCCCAGTCAGGCTCAGGCCGTCGAGGGCTATGCCCTGGAGGATGAGGCCGGCATCGCACTGGACCATCCCTCCCGCAACTACAAGGACGCGAACCACAAGCCGGAGATGGTTCTGGCACTCACGCGGTTCCAGGCCGTCGCCGGCTTCCGGGCCCCGCGCCGGGCCGTCGAGGTCCTGGCCGGTCTGGACAGCCCACTGGCCCGACGCATGCGCCGCACCCTGCGGCTCAACCCCACCCGTTACGGCATCCGGCAGGTCTTCTCCGACGTCGTCTCAGCCGCCACGCGTCCGAGTCCTCAGGAGATCGACGCCCTCGTCACTGAGATCGCAGCCAGGTTCGAGGCCGGCACGTCCCCGTCGCTTCGGGTGGACTCCAACGTCGTGAAGATGGCGGGCACCTTCCCCGGGGATCCCGGCATCGCTGCCGCGCTCCTGCTCAACCCCGTCACCCTGCAGGCCGGTGAAGCGCTGTTCGTGCCTGCGGGAAGCGTTCACGCCTACATCTCCGGTCTGGGCGTGGAGGTCATGGCCTCCTCCGACAACGTGCTGCGCGCCGGACTGACCGCCAAGCACATCGATGTCCCTGAGATGCTGGCGTGTGTCGACTACGTGGCGGCGCCGCCGGTGCGCCCTGCCCCCGAGTACCTCTCTCGTGCCACCCGTGCCTACTACGCGCCGGTGGATGACTTCGAGCTCATGGTCACTACCGTGGTGGCCGCCGACGGGCGCCTGCCGGTCCCCGGACGGGGCCCGCGCATCCTCCTGGCCGTCGAGGGCGCCATGACGCTGGTGACCCAGGCCGACTCGCAGACGCTCGCCCAGGGCGAGGCCGTGTTCGTCGGTGCCGACGAGCGCAGCCTGTCCGTTGAGGGGGAGGGCACCCTCGTCCAGGCCGACGTTCCCTGACCTCCGCGCTCAGCGGGACTGAGTACGGTCAGTCCCCTCGGTGATGCCCTCCTGCCGGACGGCGGCCGCGGCGACGTCGTCACCGGCCTCGGGGGTGAGAAGCACCGCTGTGCGTCCTGTTCGCCAGGCGACCAGCACCTCCTGGAGCGCCTGGGCCGTGCCAGGACAGCGCACCAGGACGGCACGTGAGGTGGAGCGGCTCCCAGCCCCCGCGGTTCTGGCTGCCGCCTCGACACGGGACACCAGCTCGGCACGCGTCAGGGTGGCGGGCCGTGCATCTGGCGGGATGGTGCCGGCGGGTCCGCCCTGAGTCGTCGGTGCTGCGGGATCAGTGGTGAGGTCACTGAGGCACGTCAGGTCGGCAGCGGTGCTCACCGGTGTGAAGTGGTCGGGATAGTGCATGAGGTCGGCGGCGCCGTCGAGTGCGAGGGCGGGAAGCTCGCCCGGCCAGCGCAGTGCCAGCGAGGCAGGAGGAACCAGCACCTGAACCTCTGCCTCATCGCAGAGGCGCTCCGCGGTGAAGGCCACACTCAGCTCAGGGGTCAGGCCGGCGGTAGCGATCTCCTCCTCATCCCCCAGGAGCACGCCCCGGCCCGCCAACCACGCACCGCACGTCCAGGCGACGGTCCGCCAGTGCGGAGGGAGACCGACGTGGACTCCATCACCCTGTGTGGACTCCGATGTGATCAATCCCGCGATCTTTGCCAGCCACATGGACAGGACATGTCCCGTCAACTCGACTCGCTCATCGATTCCATAACAAATAAGCCACGGTCTGTCGGCGTCTCGAGGGCCGGGAAGCAGCGGCAGCAGGGGGTCGTACATGACTCCGATTGAAGCAGATCTACTGACTTTCAGGAATCTCCCTGGTAACGTCCAGTCGGTTGGGGCAATATGAAAACGTGCGTCAGGAACCCTGAAATTCTCTGAAACGCCACGCGCATTCCTGCTGTCAGCCAGGCTGCGGGAGGCTCTCAGGGGATTTGTAGGAAGCCAACATATGGTGGCAACCAGATGGGGTTATTCCTTGATATATCAAGGAATGATGTCGACGGTCACGAGAGGATGAACTTTCCCTCGCCGGCTTGACTGGCCTTGTCTCACACGCATGTAATTCTTACTGACAAGAAGCTCGGATCGAAGGGAGGCCGACATGTGTGGAACATCCTCGGCGACGGCCCGCTCAAGCAGCCGGAGGAGCCTGACGCAGAAGTCCTGTCGCTCCTCTTCGGTGGTGGTGACGACGTCGATGAAGGTCCTCTGGCGTGGCAGGAGCGCGCACTGTGCGCTCAGACGGACCCAGAGGCGTTCTTCCCGGAGAAGGGTGGTTCCACACGTGAGGCCAAGCGAGTCTGTGCGACTTGCGAGGTTCGTGAGGAGTGCCTCGAGTACGCCCTCGCCAACGACGAGCGCTTCGGTATCTGGGGCGGTATGTCGGAGCGCGAGCGGCGCAAGCTCAAGCGTCGCGCAGTATGACCCGCGCCGGCTCCACACAGGGAGCCAGTCGGGTAGGAGCCCTGGCCGTCGTCGTGTCGGCCGGGGCGAGCCCGTTTCTGGCGCAGACACTTTCCGCGATCGCCTCACAGACCTGTGCGCCTGACGTCGTCCTCGTCGTCGATGTCGCCTCGAGAGCCAACGGGCTGGGAGACGGGACCCCGATCGAGGAGCTTGTTGAGACAACGGGGCTGGATGCCGTCACTGCGGTGCGTGTCGTCAGGGTCAGGGAGGCCAAGAGCTTCGGGGACGCCGTCTCCCGGGGGCTGACCGCCTACGCCGGGCTCGTCGCCGCGGGCAACCGCAGACGCCGCAGCCCGGAGACCGTCGACGGCGCAGAGGGCTCGGACAGCGAAGCCGCCTCGGGCGGGCCGCGCACCTCGGTGCGTGACCTTCTGCTGTCAGGCTCCGGTCCCATCACCGGTCCCACCGGAGCGCTCTCACCGATCACCGCCTACGAGCAGCGGCTCGTGGCCCCCACCGAGGCCACCCCGGAGATGCCGGAGCACCAGGTGTGGTTCTGGCTGCTCCATGATGACTCCGCTCCTGCTCAGGACTGCCTCGAGCGGCTCCTGACCGCCGCGACCAATGCGCGCTCCGTGGGAGTCGTCGGGCCCAAGCAGGTGGGCTGGGACAACTCCGAGCTGCTCCTGGAGGTCGGGCTGCGCGCCACTGCCTCGGCCCGTCGCGCCAACGACATCGTCCCCGGCGAGGTCGACCAGGGGCAGCACGACGACCGCAGCGATGTTCTGGCCGTGGGAACGGCCGGTGCCCTCGTCGACCGGGCGGTGTGGGAGGAGATCGGCGGCATCGCCCCGTGGCTCGGCCCCTTCGGTGACGGTCTGGAGTTCTCGCGCGCCGCGCGCCTGGCCGGATACCGCGTCATCGTCGAACCCACCGCCGTCATCCGCCACCGACGGGCCTCCTACCAGGGGCTTCGACGTCCCGCACCCGTCTCTCACTCCTCCAGCGCGCCGCCCCGCACCGATGCTGAGGCCATCGCGGTCAGGCTCCCGGAACCTGACCCGGAGAGGTCCTTCCGGGCTCGGCGCACTGCCCAGCTCACCAACTGGGCGGCCTTCTCAACCCGGCCCATCGGCCTGCTGCTGACCTGGTTCGTCGTTCTCGGACTGATGCGGGCCGTGTGGCGCCTCGCCTCCAAGGCGCCGGCGCTGGCCGGTGATGAGCTCGGTGCGGCTCTGGCCGTGGCCGGACGCGGTCGACGGGTCAGGGAGGCCAGACGGCGGCTCGCCCGACACACCAGCGTGCCCGCATCCGCGCTGGGGCGTCTCTACGCCACGCCGGCCGAGATCCGCGGGGTGCGCCGCGACCGCACCCGCCAGGAGCGTGAGCGTCGTGCCCGAGCGGCAGCCCCCAGCGAGCTCGAGCTGCGTGAGCTCGCCGCACTGGCCCGCAGCCGGCGTCGCACCCTGAGCGCCGTCATGGTGCTGGTGCTGGCGCTGAGCACCTACGGCCTGTCCCGGCTGCTGCTCACCCGCTCCATCACCGGTGGGGCCCTGCCCCTGTTCAGCGGCGGCTGGCGCCAGATGTGGGACACCGCCTGGAGCACCTGGATCGCCACCGCTGACGGCTATCCGGGAGGCGTCACCCCGTTGCTGGCCATCCTGGCCGGGATGGCGGCTCTGGGGCGGCTGGTGGGGCTGGAGGCCGGCGCGCTCATCAGCGCCCTGGTGCTCCTGGCCGTGCCCCTGGCGGCGCTGGGAGCATGGTTCGCCGCCGGCACGATGACCCGGAAGGTGGTTCTGCGGGCCTGGGCGGCGCTCGTGTGGGCTCTGGCTCCCAGCCTCCTGCTCGCCCTGGGGCAGGGGCGTCTCGGTGCTCTCCTGGTCCACCTCGTCCTTCCCTGGGCGCTACTGGCCCTCGCCCGCGCCGTGGGCGCCGACCGGCGGGACCTCGTTCTGTCCGGGCTGGTGGGCGCTCACCTGCTCACCGATGAGGAACGCGCCGAGCTCGACCGCTTCTCCACCGAGAAGGTCACCGACCTCGCCCACCTGGACGAGGGGACGCAGGCCGCCTCGAGCGTCCAGGGCGATACCGGGTCCTCGCAGGAGGGGGGCACTGAGAAGACACCCGCCCCGGACGACGCCTCGGTGGGTGCTGCTGCGGACCCGAGCACCACCAGCGTGACGGCCTCCACCGACGCCGAGGCCGCGACCTCGGACGACGGCGCTCGTGACCGTGGTGAGGACGAGGAGGCCGGCCGAGCGGCGTCCGCCCTGGCGACCGCGCGCGAGGTTCTCGACTCCCTCAACGCCCCCGACCCGGCCGCTCCGGAGACCGAGGTCGATCTGCCCCCCACGGAGAAGTACGGGTACGGGTCGGCGACGGCCGCCGCTGTCGCGGGGTTGCTGCTGAGCGTCGTCGTCGCGGCCGTCCCGGCCACTGCGGCCGTGCTGGCCGTCATCATCCTGCTGCTGTCGGTGACCACGCGACGCGGGTTCAAGCTCATTCTCACCCTGGTTCCCATGGTGGTCACGGCCGCCCCGGCCTGGTGGGGCGCCTGGCGCCTGGGTCAGAGGGCCGGCTGGGCCGAGGGGGTCCGGCTGCTGCTGACCGACATCGGCCTGCCCATCTCCGTGCCCGCACCGAGCAGTCTCGACCTGCTGGCCGGCTCCCCAGTGGACATGGACGCCCTCGTGTCCTCCGGGGCCTTGAGCGCCCTGCTCCGGGCACTGCTCATGCTGGTCCCGGTCCTCGGCGTCGTCGGTCTCTTCATCTCTCGGCGCGTCCGGGTTGCCCGCACCGGCATCCTCCTGGCCCTGGGAGGCCTCGTCCTGGCCGGGCTCTGCCTGCGCACACCGACCGGGCTGGGCCCGGACGTCGCCGGAGACGGCCTGACTCCCGTCAACGGATGGGCAGGGAGCCGGTCTGTCCCTGGCACTGAGCGGTTTCCTCACGGCGGCCCTGACCGCCGGCGAGACCATCTGGACCCTGATCGGACAGCGGGTCGGAGGCGGCCGCCGAGCCCTGGAGCGCCGGAGCCGGGAGGATACCGACGCGACCTGCGCGAAGGACTCCGTCTCCTCAGCCTCCTCGGCAGAGACCGGCCCGACGGTGAAGCGGGCGGGCTCGCGCCGGCTCAGGACGGTCTTCACGACGGCGGCCTGCCTCGTCCTGCTCGCCCCGGTGGTGCTTGGCGCCGTCTGGTCCCACCAGGCCCACCGCGGCAGCAACCCGCAGGTCCTGGCGCTGCACTCCACGCCCCAGCAGATCCCGCTCATCGCCGAGCAGTTCCAAGGGTCGGGGGCAGCCGGAAGAGTTCTCAGACTCACCTCCACCCCTCAGGGACTTCAGGCCACCATCTGGCGAGGGCCCGGCACCCAGATCAGCGACGTCCTGCCCGGAGCGGTCAACATCGAGGCGCGCACCCGTGCCGCAGCGGCTCTGGCCGACCCCGGACTCAAGCCCACCAAGGACGGACAGAGGACGAGGCGCAGCAGCACCTCCTCCGCCCAGGCTCTTGTCCTGGAGGATCCTGCCGACGCCGATCTCGCCCAGATCGTCACGCGCGCCACCGCCGGCCAGGACAAGGGGGCCGCTGACGCCCTGGCGGCCCACGGCATCGCCGTCGTCCTGCTCGATCACAAGGAGGGCGACACCGTCACCGCCGAGGCCCGCGTGGGTCTGGCCTCGACGCCGGGACTGGAACAGCTCGCCCAGACCACCTCGGGGAACTCCTGGCGGGTCACGTCCTCGGCGCACCCCGACTCGGCCCGTCTGAGCCTTGTCGACGCCGATGGTGAGGTCGCCCCGGTCACCTCCACCGGTACCAGGTCTGGGACCCGCACCCGGATCCCCGCTGGAACGGGCACCCGCACCCTCGTCATGGTGGAGCGGGCCGACGCCGGATGGAGCGCCACCCTCGACGGCCGACGCCTCGAGGCCACGACGGTTCCCGCCCGGGACGGCAGCTGGAAGCAGGGCTTCACCGTCGGCTCCGAGGGCGGGCAGCTGGTCGTCACCCACACCCGCAAGTCCACCGCCGCTGCGACCTACACGATCTGGGCCGTCTGGGCCCTGACCCTGGTGGCGGCGCTGCCCCTGCGACGCGGAAAGGAGATGGCCTCATGACTCAGCCCCGTGAGGACGACGCCGACAGCCAGCAGGAGTCGAAGGACACGTCCGAGCCCCAGGCCCTGGAGCGCGGGTCGACGAGCCCGGGTCCGGAGCAGGCCGGGGACGAGACCACCACCGTGGGCAAGGTCGACGACACGGCCGACGACGAGGCCGCTGGCAGCCCCGCGCCCCAGGACCAGGACAGCTCCTCCGCCGATGATGCCCCTGAGGATGACGCCGGCGCTGACACCGAGGGGGTGGCCGACGCTGCCGCTTCCGAGGTCCCCGGCCCTGCCGGGCCCGACGCCCCCTCGGAGAAGCGTCGGAGCGGCTCCCGCAGCCCCAGGCGCCACCGCCGTTCGCTGGGGCGGACGCTCGCTCGCAGCGTCGGCATCCTGACCTCGGCCGCGCTCGCCACAGCGATCGGAGGCGTCACCTGGTGGGGGCACGCCGCACCGACCACGCCAACCCCGCAGCTGCAGGCCCTGAGCCTGGCCCAGCCCGGAGGCGCCACCACCTACGTGTGCCCCCACGCGCCCACCAATACGTTGCGGGGCACCGACGTCGGCGCCACGGAGTCCACCACCGCCATCGTTCCCGCGAAGGGAACCGGGACCGCCCAGTCGGCCACCTACGCGGGGCGGAGCATCCCCACCGACACCGCCACCTCCATGAACACCGCCGAGGGCGGCATCCTCACCCTCGTCCCCGCCGACGGCCGGGTGGCCAACGCCGTCGGATCGGTGACGACTCTGACCAGGAACGGTGACCTGAGGGGGCTCACCGCCGCCCCCTGCACCCAGCCGGCCGCCATGTCCTGGATCGTGGGCGGATCCATCGCAGCGGGCTCCTCGTCCGAGCTGCGACTGACCAACCCCGGCGTCACCCCCGCCACCGCGAAGGTCACCCTTTACGGATCCATCGGCCGACTCAGCCTGCCCAGCAACGGGGAGATCACCGTGCCCGCAGGCGGCTCCTCCTCGCTGCCCCTGGAGACGAAGGGCAGCCAGGACCCGCGCATCGCCGTATCCGTCGAGGCCGATGGCGGCTCCGTGGTGCCCACGCTCGTCACCGAGTCCCTCGACGGGGAGACCCCCGCCGGCACCGACGTCATCACCCCGGGAGCCTCCCCGGCCACCGACCTCGTGATCCCGGGTGTGGAGATCGTCGAGCCGGCCGCACAGGGCGAGGTTCCTGAGGCCAAGACCGGTGCCGACTCCTCCGACGCCCCGGCCGTGCGCATCGTCAATCCCGGCCAGGCTCCGGCGACCGTGTCGGTGACCATGCTCGGCAAGGACGGGGCCCGCCCGCTGAGCGGGGCGCAGTCCGTGACCATCGATGCCGGCTCCGTCTTCGACATCCAGCTGGCCGGCGTGCCCGCAGGCACCTACGGCGTGCAGGTCACCTCGAGCACGCCGGTGGGAGCCGCTGTCCGTATGGTGCGCAGCGGTGCCGAGTACCCCCAGCGCTCCAAGGCCCTCATCCATGACCAGGCATGGGCGCAGGCCGGCCTGCCGGGAGCCGCGGACTCCGGCCTGCTGGCCGTGCCGCGCGGGTCCTCCCTGAGCTCCGCGGTCACTGTTGCCAACAGCGGTGCGACCACCTCCGTCACCCTGTCCTCCTCGACGGTTCCTGGAGCCAGGACGTCAAGGTCGCCAAGGGCGGCTCCGTCGTCGTCGAGGTTCCGGCCAAGGTCGCCGCCGTCCGCCTGAGCACAGGAAACCAGGAGAGCTCGTCGGGGACGTCCCGCACCTCCAGCGGCCTGGCCGCCGCCACCATCGTGACCGCACAGGCCGGGGGAGACATGGACGGGACGCTCATCTCCACCGTGCCGGCTCAGCCCGACGCCACCGTTCAGGCCCAGCGTCGCATCCTGCTGGACTGACGGGCCCGGGCGCCGGGCGGGGGAGTCCGTCTTACGGAACCGAGCCCGGATCGATCTCCTCAGGTCGACGTCCCAGCATGAGGGCCACCTGCTCGACGACGACACGGCGCACCAGGTCGGCCAGCTCCGCCTCGTTCGTGGCTCGGGAGGCCACCGGTCGTCGGTAGATGACGACACGCGCCGGCAGTCCCGCACGGGGCTCAGCGGTGAAGCCCCGTCCCAGCACCACCGAGCGCTCCCAGGGCGCCGGGTCCGAGGGCGGGACCTCCTCGACGGCGAACTGGATCTGGTCCACCGACGGCCAACGCCTGGCCAGGTCCTGGGCAGCGTCCACGACGAGCTCGTCGAAGCGCTCGGCGCGGGTGCGCCAGGCCGGGAGGTTCGGCGGCAGGAGCGGACCACGCAGCCCCCGACCGTGACGATCACGACGACTGCCCGGGCGCCGCACCGGTGCAGGGGCGGATCGCGGCGGAATCGGCCCGGGTGAGAAGGGGAACAGGTCGGTCACATCAGCCAGCCTAGGCGGCGTCTGGATGACCGTCGGGCAGCGGCACGGTAACCTGCGAGCGTGAGAAGAGTCCGACACTGCCGCAAGCCCGGCTGCGAGCGCCCAGCCGTGGCCACCCTGACTTCCGTCTACGCGGACTCCACCATCGTGCTGGGGCCGCTGGCCACTGAGGCCCAGCCCGAGGCCTATGACCTGTGCGATAAGCACGTCTCCTCCTTCACGGCCCCCCGGGGCTGGCAGATCATCCGCCTGGCCACCGAGTTCGAGCCGGCGCCTCCCAGTGAGGACGACCTCCTGGCCCTGGCCGACGCCGTTCGTGAGGCCTCCCGCGCTCCGCGCCCGGTCGCCTCGCCGGCCGAGCACCGGCCCCGCCCGGCGGGATCATGCCGGCCTCCCTGACGGCCCCGCTGCCGCCCCCGCCGGAGATCGCCGAGGACGAGATCCTGCGGCGTGGACACCTGCGGGTCCTGCGCGGACAGAAGGACGACGTATGAGCCTGCCGGACAACGCATCCGTGCCCGAGCCGCGCCTCCTCCCCTCCGGGCTGAGGGCCGTCCTGCGCTGCCCGCTGAGTGGGGACGAGCTCGTTGACGGCATCGACGACGCCGGTCACCCGACACTCGTCTCTCAGAACGCGGGCCTGGCCTACCCGGTGCGCGACGGCGTGCCGATCCTCCTGGTCCACGAGGCACGACGCGTGTGCGCTCCCGACCCTGACCCGCTGGGATGAGGCGGCGCGCCCCGTTCCAACCCGGATGATCCGTCCCAGGTGTGAGGAGGGGGCTTCAGCGCCGTCGGGCCTCCGGGCCCACCTCGTAGGGCGGACGAGCCATGTCTCGGAGCACGTCCTCCTCCAGCCGGCGGTCGCGGCTCTCCAGCACCAGCTCCCGGTTGCGCCGCTCGGTGAGCACCGCTGCGAGGAACCGTTCGGGGTGAGTACCCGCAGGCGGTGGGGGAGAGACGTACTCCTGGACCTGAGAGGCCAGCTCCAGCCCCAGCTGGTGGCGGGAGGCGGGCATGAGGGAGGAGGCGCGCTGCAGGAAGGTGCGCGCCGTCAGGCTCAGGTCCCCGGGCAGGGCGCGCAGGTCCGTGCCCGCTGCCCACTCGGTCAGCTCGGGGGGCATGAGCAGCGGTGGCGCCGTCTGGGAGCGGTGATGCTCTCGAACCACGTAGGTACCGGCCAGCATGTCCCCGAGCCGTTTCCCCCGCTTGGAGACGACGCTGGCGCACAGGGCCGGTACGGCCCAGGTGCCCCAGATCTCGACGACGGCGAGCAGTGTCCGCACCAGGCAGTGACGCAGCCTGACGGTACCGCCGTCGTCCCGCACCACCCGGGCCCCGGTCACCATCCGGCCCAGGCTCCGGCCCCCGCTGAGGAACTCGACGAGCAAAGGGATGACGACCAGCCAGGCGAGCGCGACCAGGGACAGCACTGCCTGGAGGAACGCGAGATTGTCCTCGAGCTCTGAGCCGTCGGCGACGGCCAGTGCCATCACCACGAGCACGGACACTCCTGTCCCCAGGGCGTAGACGCCGTAGTCGATGAGTCCCGAGGTGATGCGATTGGCGACCGTCGCCGGGGTGATGTCCAGGGCGACCGCCTCGCCGGTGATGAGCAGCTCGGGCTCGATCATTCGCTCGGAGGATATGGGTGACGCGGTCATCGTGACAGACTCCTTGCGTGGATCTTGATGCCTTCTCTGCAGCGCACCGTGATCAGTGGGAACGCCTCGACGTGCTCGTGGGGCGCCGCCATCTCAGCGGCGCCGAGACCGATGAGCTCGTGGCTCTCTACCGCACCTGTGCCCGCCATCTGTCGCGGGTGCGCTCGGCCGCGCCGGATCCGCAGCTCATCGCCGAGCTGTCCTCCCGAGTGGCCACGGCTCGTGGCCGTCTGACCGGAACGCGGGAGGTGAGGAGCCACTCGGTGCGTCGATTCGTTCTCCAGTCCGTGCCCGCGGCCCTGTACCGCATCCGCTGGTGGACCTGCGGGGTGATGGTCGCCGAGATCGCCCTGGCACTGGTGGTGGGGGTGTGGACCCTGCACAGTCCTGAGGCCATGGCCGCCCTGGGCAGCCCTGAGAAGCTGGACGCCTACGCCCATGAGGCCTTCGAGTCCTACTACTCCACCTACTCCGCCCCAGACTTCGCCGCGGTGGTGTGGACGAACAACGCCCGTCTCGCAGCGATCTGCGTGGCTGGCGGGATCACCGGTTTCGTGCCGCTCGTCATGCTCTACAGAGAACGCCGTCAACGTGGGGCAGTCCGGGGCGATCATGGCCGACCACGACATGCTCGGCGTGTTCTTCTCGCTCATCTCGCCTCACGGCCTGCTGGAGCTGACCTGCATCTTCATCGCCGGCGCGGCCGGACTCAAGCTCTTCTGGACCGTGCTGGTCCCCGGCCCCCGCAGACGCGCCGCCGCGCTGGCCGCGGAGGGACGCGCCCTCATCACGGTGGCCGTGGGCCTGACCGTCGCCCTGGCCATCGCCGGACTCATTGAGGCATTCGTGACTCCGGCCCCCATTGCCTGGCCGGTCAAGATCACCATCGGAGCCGGTGCGCTGGCGCTGCTGTGGGCCTACACGCTCATCCTGGGGCGCTCCGCCGTTGCCGTGGGAGCCACGGGGGACCTTGAGGACGACGACGAGGCCGGTTACGTTCAGCCCGAGGCCGGCTGAGTCGGGTGTCGCCACAGTGCGTCTCATAGCCGCCCCGCCGCCTTGAGGGTCCAGGTAGCGGTCGGCCAGTGCGGGAGCGAGCCCCTGGTCCGCAGCCTCCACGACCTCGACCCCGCCACGGCGCAGGCGGCGACGTACAGCCTCCAGCTCCACCAGGTCCTTCTCCGCGGAGGCGGCCACGTACACGGAGTCAGTGTCGTCACGCGCCGCCCTGAGCTCCTCCAGCTCGGGGTCCAGGGCCGAGGCGAGAACGACCGTGTGATCCCGGGCCAGCGTCGCCAGCGTCCGGATCATCGTCGCGTCCCCACCGCTGCCGTCCAGGGCGGAGATGACGAACGACCAGCGCACGCTGCGAGAGCGTCGTGCGCACCAGGGAGGCCACGAGGGTCCAGTCGAGCTCGGTCAGGCGCGGTTCCACGTCCGTCAGGTGCTCGGCCAGCTCGGTCATGAGCACCGGTCCGGCGCTGCCCCGCACCTGCGCGCGCACGGCGTCGTCCATGGCCAGGACGTCGACCCGGTCTCCGGCGTGGGAGGCCAGGGCCGCCAGCAGCAGAGTGGCCTCGATCTGGGCGTCGAGCCTGGGGGCGTCCCCCAACCGGGCGGCCGACAGACGACCTGAGTCGATGATGATGAGAACTCTCCGATCACGCTCCGGGCGCCAGGTGCGCACCAGGACCTCGCCTCGGCGGGCCGTGGAGCGCCAGTCGATGGAGCGCACGTCGTCTCCGACGACGTACTCCCGTAGGGAGTCGAACTCGGTCCCCTCACCGCGCACCATGACGGCGCTGCGTCCGTCCATCTCCCGCAGCCGGGCCAGGCGCGAGTGCAGGTGGTGGCGTGAGCGGAAGGCCGGCAGGACCCGGACGGAGGCCGGAACGCTCAATGACGCCTGGCGCCCCGCGATGCCCAGAGGCCCCATCACCCTGATGGTCAGCGGTCCCGCCTCACGATCCCCCCGGCGTCGGGGCGTGAGTACCGTGGAATGGCGACGGCGCTGGGCAGGCGGGAGCGTCATCGTCCCGCGCTCGTGGGTCGCCCCGGCGCTGGGAGGCCAGGCGTCGCGCAGCAGGAGGCGGGCCGTGCGCCGACCGGTGTTGGTCAGCGTCAGCGTCGCGGTGATCGACTCGCCCAGCCTCACTCCGTGGCTCACCGAGCGCGAGGCCCGCAGCACTCCGGGCGAGGGGGCGCAGACCACGTCGATGATGACGAGGACGATGACCACGCCGGCCCAGGCCAGCACGGTCGCCGGGCGCGGCGCGATGAGGACCAGGGCGATCCCCGCAAGCATCGCCCACACGGCGCGCATCGTCAGGAACATGCCACTCCTGTCGTGAGTCGGTCAGGTGAACGGTGTCTGTGCTGCTCTTGGCCGTCCGAGGCCACGCCTCAGCGCGGGACCGGAACGGTTCTCAGCACGGACTCGATGACGGACTGAGGGGTGATGCCCTCCATCTCGGCCTCGGCGCGCAGCTTGATGCGATGGCGCAGAGTCGGCAGGGCCAGCGCCTTGATGTCATCAGGAGTGACGAAGGACCGGCCGGCGAGCCATGCCCAGGCCCGCGACGCGGCCAGGAGCGCAGTGGCTCCGCGGGGCGAGACCCCCAGGGCCACCGAGGGCATGGAGCGAGTGGCGCGCACAAGATCAACCACGTAGGCCAGCACCTCCGGCGTGACTCCGACGGTGCTCACCTGGGCCCGGGCCTGAGCCAGGTCCTGGACCCCGGCGACCGCCCGTAGTCCTGCCGAGGGCAGGTGACGTGGATCGAATCCCGAGGCGTGACGGGAGAGCACCTCGATCTCCTGGGCCCGCTCGGGCAGGGGCAGCACCAGCTTGAGCAGGAAACGGTCCAGCTGGGCCTCCGGCAGCGGGTAGGTCCCCTCATACTCCACCGGGTTCTGGGTGGCGATCACCATGAACGGATCCGGCAGGCCCTGGGGCTCGCCGTCAACGGAGACCTGGCGCTCCTCCATGGCCTCCAGCAGCGCCGACTGCGTCTTGGGTGGGGTGCGGTTGATCTCGTCAGCCAGCAGGAGGTTGGTGAAGACGGGGCCGGCCCGGAAGGAGAACTGCGCGCTGCGGGAGTCGTAGATGAGAGAGCCGGTGACGTCCCCGGGCATGAGATCGGGGGTGAACTGGATGCGTTTGGTCTCCACGTCCAGCGCTGTGGCCAGCGACCGCACCAGGAGGGTCTTGGCCACGCCGGGGACTCCCTCGAGCAGGACGTGCCCGCCGGCGAGCAGGGCGATGACCAGTCCGGTCACGGCGGCCTCCTGGCCGACGACGGCCTTGCCCACCTCGCTGCGCACGGCCACCAGGCGCTTGCGCGGGTCGGAGCCGGCCTCCCCGTGGGGGACGGCTGGGGGCCTGGGTGGCGCCGCGGGTGCTGGGGCCTGCGGGCCCCCGGGAGCCCGCAGGTGGGGGACGCCGGCTTTCGCATCACCTGCGGTGCCCGGCTCGCGGGTGGGGTCGGTGCTGTCCGTGCTCATACGGAGTGAACCTCGCTCTCGAGTTGATCAAGCTGAACTGCCAGGGTGGCCAGGGCGTCGTCGCTGGAGGGTGGCGGACCGTAGAGAAGAGAGTCCACCGTGGCCGGAGCGGCGCCCGAGGCCATGGCGACGGCGGCGATCACGTCGCGACGCGAGGCCCCGGGGGGCAGGCCCAGGGCGGCGCCCAGACGCAGTGCGGTACCCGAGCGCAGGGCCTGAGCCGCCCGGGGGCGGTCCGAGCCCTGGCGGTAGAGACGCCCGCGCGCCACCGTGGTCTCGGTGGAGCGCACGACGACGGGCAGGTCCTCACTCACGATGCCGCCGAAGCGACGCCCCTGGACAATGGCCAGCACTCCGGCGATGACGATGAGCTGAAGGATGAGGACCGGTAGCCAGGGGGGGGTGGAGGGGGAGTTCCACAAGGAAGGGGTCTTCATGCGCTGCCCGTCCAGCCACAGGACACGGCTGTGATGGCCCAGCGCGCGCACGCCCATGGCCGCGTGCCCTTCTGGGCCAGGTGAGCGTTGGCCACCGGTGCGGGGTCGGGCAGCACACGCAGGGTGGCACCGCTGGGCAGGGAGTCGGTGGCGTAGGCGTAGCGGTCCCTGCCCACCGGGAAGCAGCCGACGGCGTCGTCATCGCCCTGCAGGGACACGGAGGCGCGTGTACCGGCCAGGCTCCGGGCGGCCTGGGCGTCGGCGTCGTCGCACTGCGGCGCCAGGGTGGAGGAGGTCGATGCCGCGGTGCCCTTGGCGGTCATATCCGTCAGTCCCGCCAAGGCGTTGCCGCCCCCCTTGGCACCGATGACGACGACGTCTCCCCCCGCCTGGGCCAGGGCCCGCCTGTCCTGGTCGCTGAGCTGGTCGGCGTTGACCACGGCGATGGTCGCGCCCTGGCGACTGGCATCCACGGCCTCGGAGAGGCTGCTCGCCTTACTCACCGAGACCCCCTCGTGGCGCAGCAGCTCGGCGACGGCCATGGTTCCCCAGTCCTTGGGGTTGTCGATGGCCAGAGGGATCGTGGAGGTGGTGGTCCGCGCCCACACGGTGAGCAGGGCGGGGACGAGCATGAGGGTCACAGCGATGACACCCGGTCGCCACCGGCGCCAGCGCTGGGACCAACGCGGGGCCTGTCGCCTGGGCCGCGGAGGCCTCGCCAGGGGAGGGTGGGGGCGCGGACTGCGGCGATGTCGTTGTGGGCGCGCTCATGCCGGCGCCCCCTGGGGCCGCGGTGGAGGCGCCGACGAGGGCACGTCCGGTGGGCAGCGTGACCGTGGCCATCTGATCGGCGAGCTCGCGCATCTGCTGGTCCTGGGAGCTGGTGGAGACCACTCGGCCGTAGAGGACGGCGTCGAACAGGTGAGCGGCCTCGTGCAGCGGGGCCATGAGCCGGTGCTCGCCGAGGGCCTGGTGGGTGAGTGCGGCCGCCTCCAGGGCCGTCATGCCCGGGTACTCGTCGATGATCCCGCGTTCGTCGAGGGAACGGATGATGGCGCGGAACCGTTCGACGACGGCGGTGGCGAAGTCGGCCTGCGCGGCCGCCGTGTCTGCGGCCCGGGTCAGGGTGGTGGCATCACGGTCGTCAGTGAGCACGGACAGCGACGGTGGCGTCGATACCCGGCGCGTCGAGGAGATCCTGGTCAGCAGGAGGATCAGCAGCGCGATACCGGCCGCGACGACGAGGACCACGATGACCGTTGACATCCAGGATGGAACCCCTGGGACCATGCCGTCGGTGTTGAAGTGCTCCCGGAGCCAGCTCCAGATCCGGTCCCACAGATCATGATGATCGTGGTAGATCGGACGGGAGAGCTCCTTTTCCGCGGCGCGCCGCGCCTCGTCGGCATCGGGGGTCGCCGGGGCCTTGGTGCCGATCATGCTGAGAGGGACCACGGCCGGCTCATACTCCGGCGGCGCGACGCAGCTCGACGTCCAGGCCCTCGGAGCGCATCCGCAGGTCGGTGTACATGAGCGCGATCACGGAGGAGTCGAAGGGCAGAATAGCGGCCTGGACGAGGCTGTTGAGCAGCGTCGATAACGCCATGAGCACGATCACGGCGTCCGGAGCGGCGTACACGAGCCCTTGCGTGATGAGGGATACGCCGTAGGACGCCGCCTGGCTGGCGACGAGGACGATGAGGAAGGAGAGCAGGCGGATGCCGACGATCCGCCAGAAGTAGCCCCGTGTGAGGGTCCAGGAGCGGGAGATCCCCTCGAGGACGCCGATGTTCTCCAGGACCAGCGCCGCCGGTGCCAGGCACAGCTTGCACATCAGGGCGAAGAGCGACAGTCCGAGCACGGCGGTCACCGCCAGGATCACCAGGACGGCGAGCATGATGACTCCGGCGGAGTCCTCGTCAGCCCCGTTGGTAATGATGTTCCCCAGGAGCGCCCAGCCGATACCGGCGGCGATCGCGACGAAGACGGCCGTCACCACGAGGAGGATGAGCTGGATGAGGAGCGTCTGACCGATGAGTGCCCAGGCTCGCGGCTTGGTTCGCTGCCACACATCGCTCAGGGACGCCTTGCGGCCCAGGATGGTGCGTGAGACGGTCACGATGAGCAGACCGACGATGATCGAGGTGGCCATCGTGCCCAGCACGACGGTCACGCCGAGCTGGGCGAACAGGCCCACGAACGACGATCCGAGCTGGTCCAGGCTGGCCTGGGCCTCCGCTTCAGTGATCTCACCGGACCCGGCTATCACGCCTGGCGTGTCGAGCCGGGACAGGAACAGCACGAGGCTTCCGGCGGACAGGAGTCTACGATGCTCATCACCACCAGCGAGGGCACGAACATCGCCTTGGGGTTGGCGCGCAGGGACTCGAAGGCGCCTCCGAGGATCTCCCCGATGGACAGCGGCCGCAGCGGAATGATCGACGGCTTGGGGGCCAGGACCGACGCGTAGCCGCCGTAGCCCGCCTGGCCACCGGGGGCGCCGGGATAAGGTGAGTAACCGGGCCCTGAGGCGCCTCCGTAGCCGGGCTGGCCGCTGGGGCTGTGAGGCGGGTACCCGGGCTGGCCGACCGGCGGTGTGTGATAGCTGCCGTAGCCGGGATACTGCGATCCCTGTGCTGAGCCCTGTGACGGGTAGGAGGAGGCCCCTGTGAATGTCCCGGCGTCCGGGGCCTGCCATCCGTCCTGGCCGCCTCCGGCGACGTCGTGGCCGGGGTCGGCGGGAGTCTCACGATCCGGGCCGCCGCTCGGGCTGACATTGTCAGGGTGGGAGTCGGTACTCATAAGCCCATGCTGTCATGCTCAGCCGTCACCTGGCCCTCCCCCTGAAGGAGGAAATCCTGCTGCAGGGGGCTGCGTGAGGCTCCATGTGCGTGTCCGGGCCGGGTCCGGGGGCGTCTCGAAGATCACGGTTCGGCCGCAATAATTCCGGCTCTTGGGCGCTCTGACGCCGTTTTTTCCCGTAACTGAAGGAAATCTCTTAAAATCCTGAGGAAACTGTGGACGCCACCTCATTGGTCCGGATGTCCCTCGGGTCCTGGGCTCATGCCAAGATACGGGCTATGAGCACGCGCATTCTGGTCGTCGACGACGATGCATCCTTGGCCGAGATGATCGGCATCATGCTTGAGTCGGAGAGCTATACGCCCACACTTTGTCATGACGGGGCCAAGGCCCTGGACACCTTCCATGAGGTCAACCCCGATCTGGTCCTGCTCGACCTCATGCTTCCGGGGCTCGACGGCGTCGAGATCTGCCGGCTCATTCGCTCCGAGTCCGACGTGCCGATCATCATGCTGACCGCGCGGACCGACACGCAGGACGTCGTCGCCGGCCTCGAGGCGGGCGCGGACGACTACGTGACCAAGCCCTTCAAGTCCAAGGAGCTGCTGGCCCGCGTCTCCACCCGTCTGCGCCGTACCAACCCCGGGGCGGCCGAGCACGTGCGTGCCGGGGACCTCGACATCGATGTCGCCGGTCACCAGGTCAAGCGCGGTGAGTCGATCATCTCCCTGACGCCGCTCGAGTTCGAGCTGCTGGTGACCCTGGCCCGCTCGCCGTGGAAGGTCTTCACCCGTGAGGAGCTCCTCAGCCAGGTGTGGGGCTATCAGCACCCGGCCGACACCCGTCTGGTCAACGTCCACGTTCAGCGCCTGCGGGCCAAGATCGAGAAGGACCCCGAGCGTCCCTCGATCGTGGTGACGGTGCGCGGTGTCGGCTACAGGGTCGGCGAATCGGCGTGAGCGACAGCGCATCGGGCGCCATACAATGAACCCGATGCGTAATTCAGTGGGCACGTCGATGGGGTCATCGGTGGGCACTGCGGAGGAGCGGCTGGTTCGGCGTCTGCCTCTGCCGGGGCTGCTGCGCCGCAGCCTTGAGGTGCGCATGGTGTGCACCGCCACCGTCATCGGCCTGCTCCTCATCGTGCTGCTGCTGACCTTCGTGACCGACCGCATCCGCTCCGAGGTGTTCGCCGATCAGCGTGACGTCATCCTTACCGACGCCGCGCTGCGCGCCAGCGTCGCCCAGGCCGAGTTCGACTCGACCACGGCAGTCACCGTTGATGAGGTCTCGGCCACGGCGGAGCAGCAGGTCAACGGTGCCAAGAACTCGATCTCCTCCTCCGGAGGGGTGGGGGTTCTCATGCTGCGCAACGAGGAGGAGACCTCGACGACGGTCGTCAACGACCTGGAGACCGACACCCGCCTGCGCTCCCTCATCACCAGTGAGATGTCCCGTGCCCTCGACGAGGGCGGGGCGCGGGCGCAGTACTGGCAGTCGGTGTCCGTTCCCAACAATGAGGGGGCACGGATCCCGGGCTCATCGTGGGGACCCGGGTGAGCCTGCCCCTTGCCGGGGAGTACGACCTCTACCTCGTCTACAGCCTCGCCAGCGAGCAGCGCATCGTCTCCCTGGCCTCCCGCAACATCACCATTGGCGGGCTGGGCTTCCTGGCCATCCTCATCGTCGTGGTGTGGGCCTTCACCAGATGGGTGCTCAGCCCCGTGCGGCACACCGCACGGGCCGCTGAACGGCTGGCCTCCGGGCTGCTGGCCGAGCGATTGAGCATTGAGGGGGAGGACGAGATATCCACCCTGGCCAGGTCCTTCAATCACATGGCGACCTCGCTGGAGGACCAGATCGAGCGCCTGGAGTCCCTGTCCAAGGTGCAGCGCCTCTTCGTCTCCGACGTCTCCCACGAGCTGCGCACCCCGCTGGCCTCGATCCGCCTGGCCACTGAACAGATCCAGGACGCGCGTGAGGAGATCTCCGATCCCTTCGCCCTGCGCAGCATCCAGGTCCTGTCGAGCTCAGTGGACCGCTTCGAGACCATGCTCACCGACCTGCTGGACATCTCCCGTATCGACTCCGGAAACGTCAAGCTGCGACTGGAGGAGATCGACCTCGCCCAGGTGGTCGACACCGTTATCGAGACGACCCAGTTCCACTTCGAGGCCACCGGCACCGAGCTGCGCCTTCACCTTCCCGAGGATCCGGCCACCGCGGAGATCGATGTCACCAGGGTCGAGCGCATCATCCGCAACCTCGTGGTCAACGCGCTCGAGCACGGCGAGGGCAAACCGCTGGACGTCACCGTCGCCGTGGACGACGACGCGGTCGCGGTGCGGGTGCGCGACCACGGGATCGGAATGAGTCCCGACGTCGTCACCAAGGTCTTCGACCGCTTCTACCGCGCCGACCCCTCACGCAAGCGCAGCCTGGGAGGAACCGGCCTGGGACTGTCCATCGCCATGGAGGACGCCCGTCTGCACGGCGGTCGCCTGTCGGCCTGGGGGTGGCCGGCCGACGGCTCCTCCTTCCTGCTGGTCCTGCCCCGCACCCAGGGGGCCGACGGTGGTCCCGTCGGCTGAGTGGTCCCGGGCCGCTCGAGCTCGTCCCGCAGGACGCGCCCGCCGTGGCCCGTGCCGGCATGCCGATCGATGAGGAGTCCTCCTTCTCCCCGGTCGGACCCCTGGGGCCCGCGCCCGCCACGCGCCGGGCGCGCCAGAGCGTCGTCCTGGGGGACATCCCTCTGGCCGGGGAGAGCCATGAGGCGGTCACCGAGGACGTCGGCCGGGTCGTCGTCGTCCTTCCCGGCCAGGAGCCCGCCACCCGCACACCCGAGGAGACTGAGGAAGAGGGGTGGCGCCGATGAAGCAGCCGATGAACAGCAAGGCGCTCACCGGGGGGCGCACGTCCCCCGAGTTCACCGAGTTCACCGAGGCCCTCGAGACCTCCGGGACGGCCCCGTCCTCCCCGTCGCGACGCAGCGCGCTGGGGCTGCTGTCGGCCACGGCAGCCGGCATGCTGGCCGGCTGCACAGCGCTTCCGAGCTCCAGCGGCGTCACCCGCTCCGGGGTGGCCGCCTCCGACACCAACGCCCTCATCGAGACCGCGCCAGGACCGGGCGAGGGGGACTCGGCCGAGGACATCGTCAACGGTTTCCTGCGCGCCGCCATCGCCGGGTTCTCCGACGACTTCGCCACCGCCAAGCAGTTCCTCAGTGATCACGCCGTCGCGCAGTGGAGGCCCCTGGCGACGGTGAGCGCCTACAGCGGGTCGACCGAGCCGCAGGTCTCCGTGGCGGCCAACGGCTCCTTCAGGGTGACCTCCGGGCAGGTGGGGGTCCTGGACTCCCTGGGCGTCTTCACCCCCGCCCAGGAGGGGGCCACCTACGACGGCGAGTTCTCCCTGGCCACCAACTCCACCGGTCAGTGGCGCATCGTCGGTCTGCCCCAGGGCATCCTGCTGCCCTTCTCCCGGCTCATGCAGAACTTCGCGGTCAGCTCTCTGGCCTTCCTGTCCGGTGATCGGTCCAGGTTCGTCCCCGAGCTGAGGTGGTACCCGCGCAGCTCGCAGGCCGACTCCCTCGTCGCAGGGCTGCTGGCCGGGCCGTCGGAGTGGCTCTCGAAGGGGGCCTTCAGCCTCATCCCGCCCAACGCCGGGCGGGCGGGCGAGGGTGTCGTCGTCGAGGCGGGCACCGCCACCGTTCACCTGAGTGCGGACTCCGACCCCGCCTCGGAGGAGGACCGTCGGCTCATGGTGGCCCAGATCGAGCAGAGCCTCGTTCAGATCAGCGGCATCGACCGTGTCCGGGTGCTCGCGGGCACTGTCGACCTCGGTGCCCCCGCCCAGCTGACACCGATGGCCCCGAGGTCGGAGGTGTCGTCGGGGATGTCGGAGGGCTCCGTCGTCCGTGGCTCGGGGGCGAGGCGTGTCACCCTGGCGACCGACCGGGTTCTGGGGACCACTGATGCCCGTAGCCCGAGCCTGGGGGCGGACGGGGCCGTCTACGCCTTGTCGGCCTCAAGCCTGCTGCGTCTGCCCCGGGGACAGCAGTCCGCCAGTGTCATCCTCTCGGTAGGGGATCCCTCCGCGGGCGCTGGTGGGCTGGGGGCGCCGCTGGGTGACCGGCACGGCTGGGCCTGGTTGCTGGCCGAGGGGCGGCTCACCGCCGTCAACGGCTCGGGGCAGCGTGCCACCCTGGAATTGCCCTGGCTGCAGAATGGCGCGGTGACGGCCTTCGACCTGTCCGTGGAGTCCGAGCGGATCGCCGTGCGTCGAACCGACGGGCGGGTTGCCGTCGCCGTCATCATCAGGGACCAGTACGGCCGTCCCACCGGGCTGGGGCCTGCCCTGGAGATGCCTCGCGCCAGCGGGTCGGGCACGCGCGGACTCTCCTGGTGCGCCCCCCAATGCCGTATGCGTCCTGGCCGCTGCCGGCACCGAGGGCGGGGCGTGCCGGAGGTGCGTCTCATCCAGGTCGGCGGTGCGGTCAACACGCTGGTCGGAGTGCGCGGTGCACGCTCCGTCATCTCCGACCGCTCCGAGGAGTCCCTTCTCATCGTCGACGAGCACGGACAGACCTGGCAGCGTCGTGGCGCGATGTGGCGGGTGCTCACCTCGGAGGTCACCGACCCCTCCTTCCCCTGCCCTGACCCCTCCACCCGCTCCCGCCGCCCGACTCTTACCCCGGTGACGCCCTCGGTCACGCAACTCCGGGTGCCCCGGTCGGTGAGGACCGCGGAGCACCCGGATATCAGGACGGACCCCGCGATGCGGGGCCGGACGGGCTACAGCACCTGGGCGTCCAGGCGGATGACGCCGCAGGTCCATCCATGCCGGTGGTAGACGGCGCAGGGCTGCTAGGTGGACTTCTCGATGAACAGGTAGAAGGGGTGCCCCACGAGCTCCATCTGGTAGAGGGCCTCGTCAACGGTCATCGGCCTGGCCTCGTGCAGCTTCTGACGCACGATCACCGGGGAGTCGCCGAGCTGCGCCTCAACGGCGACGCCCGGTTCGGTGGGTGCGGAGGGGGAGTCCTCGATCGGTGCGTCATCGGTCTCGGGGACGAGGGGCTCCTCCGTGTCGCGTGCTGTCTGGAGGTTCTCATTCGGTGCGGCCACGGTGTGACGGCGGTGGTGGTCCTTCTTGCGGTCCCTGGCCCGGCGAAGGCGCTCGGTCAGCTTGCCCATGGCGATATCGAAAGCGGCGAAGCGGTCCGAGGAGGAGGCCTCCGCCCGGATGATCGGGCCCTTGGAGACGACGGTGATCTCCACTCTCTCGGCGGTGTCGGCCTGACGCGGGTTGCGCTCATGGGTGACCTCCACCTCGACGCGCTGGACCCGGGGGTCGAACTGCTCAACCTTGACGGCCTTGTCCTCGACGTAGTCGCGCAGGCGAGAACTGATCTCGGCGTTACGACCGACGACGGTGATATCCATGGTGGAACCTCTTTCTGGGCTCGTGGGCCGGCCCTGACGGGCCGCGTGCGACAAGTACCCGCCACGTCTCACGGCGGGTTCGGGACTGGTGTCATCACCTCCTGATCACCTCGTGAGGGCCCTCAGGCACCGAGGCGGGCCCCGGCCGACCGTCCTTGTCGGCGTCGGAACCGCCTGTGCTTTGTGCCACACAAGGTACACCATATGGGGCTGTTTATGCCTCCTTTCCGTACGCGCCACGCCCAGAAGAAGCCTCCTGATCGCCGCAGGCGGACAAGGCGGACGCTCCCGGATCAATCGACGTCACGGGGCTGCCGCGTCCCGGGACCGTCGGGGAGGGTCTGGCCGGCACCGTGACGCGCGCATGCGCCGGAGGCGGGGCGGCACTCAGTGCCAGGGCTCCCAGCACCCGCCCGCCGTCCGCCCGCAGTGCCCGGGCGCAGCTGCCCAGAGTGGCCCCGGTGGTCACGACGTCGTCGACCAGCAGGACCGGCAGGCCGGCGACGGGGGCCAGCAGCGGCGCGCAGCCGCGGCGCGGTTGCCCCGCCGCTGACGGGCGGATCGACCCGCCTGGTGCGCCCGCCGCCCCGACGCCGCAGCAGGTCCGTGCTCAGCACGAGCGCGGCGGTCGGCCCCCCGGGAGTCGACGTCGGGCCGCCACCTCCAGGACCGACGGGGCGGCGGGGGACGTGGAGCGCACCTGCTCGGCCCACTGCTCGGAGATCCCCCGGGTGACGGCGTCGGCCAGGCGGGCCGCCACCAACCGGCCGCGCAGACGGCGCGCGACCCCGGAGGGTGCCGGGACCACGAGCAGAGCCCGCGTGCCCCGGGGAGGGTCCGCCCAGACCTCGTCCGGCGCGTGCGTCTGCGCCCACCAGCGCCCCAGGTGCCGACCGGAGCGGGCCATCACCTCCGACAGGTCCTCCCGGGCGCCGTTCTTCCACCCCAGAACCATGGTGCGCACCGGACCGGTGTAGGACGCCAGGGCCTGGATGTCCAGGTCGCCGGCGGCGTCGGCGTGCTCCACGGCGAAGGGCTCCGCCTCGAGCAGCTCCCGGCACCGCGGGCACAGCGCCGTCTCCCAGCGTCCGCAGCCCGCGCAGCTCGTCGGCAGCCCCAGGGACAGGCCCGGTGAGAACCCCGCCCACAGGTCCAGCGGCAGACGGAGTGCGGTGGGATGCCAAGGCTCGTGCCGGTGTTGCGCCATGCCCCCCACTGTGACGCAGGAGGATTGTTCCCGCTCCTGCTGGCGCTCGCGGTCCACATTGCGGCGGGGCGGTCGCCATCGCCGCTCCCTGTGGCCCCGTGCTCCGTCCGTGTCCTCGGTGGGAAGAATCTCGGTGCTGGAAAGACCGCCGCTCACCGAGGTCCACTAGAGTACGGAGGCAGGTAGCCGGTGAGACCTGAACCGATGCCGAGCCGATTCTGAGCCGATCCTGAGCCTATGCCGAGTCGGCGACTCGCGTCGAGACGGCATCCGTCTCATCATCGCTCTTCGCAATATGACGTCCCAAGGGAGAATGCAGCGTGTCGATCGTGGACCGGATCCTTCGCATTGGCGAGGGTCGCACCCTGAAGAAGCTTGATGCCATCGCCGACCAGGTGGAGGCTCTCGCCGACGAGTACAGCGAGCTCTCCGACGCCGAGCTGCGCGAGATGACTGATGATCTCAAGGAGCGCTACCAGGACGGTGAGACTCTCGACGATCTGCTTCCCCGAGGCCTTCGCCACGGTGGTGGAGGCGGCCGACCGGGTCCTGGGCATGCGTCCCTACCACGTCCAGATCATGGGTGGGGCCGCGCTCCACCGCGGCAACATCGCCGAGATGAAGACCGGTGAGGGCAAGACCCTCGTGGCCACGATGCCCTCCTACCTGCGGGCCCTGACCGGCAAGGGCGTCCACGTCGTGACCGTCAACGACTACCTCGCCGAGTACCAGTCCGACCTCATGGGGCGCGTCCACCGCTTCCTGGGGCTGACCACCGGCTGCATCCTCGTGGGCCAGACCCCCGCCGAGCGCCGTGAGCAGTACGACTGCGACATCACCTACGGCACCAACAACGAGTTCGGCTTCGACTACCTGCGCGACAACATGGCCCAGCGCCCCGAGGACCTGGTCCAGCGCGGCCACGCCTTCGTCATCGTCGACGAGGTCGACTCCATCCTCATCGACGAGGCCCGGACCCCGCTCATCATCTCCGGGCCGGCCAGTGGCGACGTCAACAAGTGGTACAAGGAGTTCGCCACGATCTCCGAGCGCCTGCGCGCAGGCAAGGACTACGAGGTCGATGAGAAGAAGCGCACTGTGGGTGTGCTGTCCGCCGGCATCGAGCGGGTGGAGGGACTACCTGGGGTGGACAACCTCTACGAGTCGGAGAACACCCCCCTGATCGGCTTCCTCAACAACGCCATCAAGGCCAAGGAGCTCTTCCACCGGGACAAGGACTACATCGTGCGTGACGGCGAGGTCCTCATCGTGGATGAGCACACCGACGTGTCCTGCCCGGCCGCCGCTACAACGAGGGCATGCACCAGGCCATCGAGGCCAAGGAGCGTGTGGAGATCAAGGCCGAGAACCAGACCCTGGCCACCATCACCCTCCAGAACTACTTCCGCCTCTACCCCGAGGGCTCGCGCTCGGGCGATGACCGGTACCGCTGAGACCGAGGGCCGCCGAGTTCGCCGGCACCTACAAGATCGGCGTCGTCCCGATCCCCACCAACGCGTCCATGATCCGTGAGGACCAGCCCGACCTCGTCTACACCACCGTCGAGGCCAAGCTCGACGCTGATTGTCGACGACATCGCCGAGCGTCACGAGGTCGGGCTAGCCGGTCCTGGTGGGCACCACCAGCGTGGAGAAGTCGGAGATCCTCTCCGAGCGTCTGCGCGAGCAGGGCATTCCTCACGAGGTCCTCAACGCCAAGCAGCACGCCCGTGAGGCCGCCGTCGTGGCCATGGCCGGGCGCAAGGGCGCCGTCACCGTGGCGACCAACATGGCCGGGCGCGGAACCGACATCATGCTGGGCGGCAACGCCGAGCACATCGCGGTCACCGCCCTCAAGGAGGCCGGTCTGGACCCCGAGGAGAACGCCGAGGAGTATGAGAGGGCCTGGCCGCAGGCCCCTCGCCGCCGCCAAGGAGGGCCCTGCCGGGCCGAGCACGACGAGGTTGTCGAGCTCGGCGGCCTCTACGTGCTGGGCACGGAGCGTCACGAGTCGCGGCGCATCGACAACCAGCTGCGCGGCCGCTCCGGCCGTCAGGGGACCCGGGCGAGTCCCGCTTCTACCTGTCCATGGAGGACGACCCTCATGCGCATGTTCGCCTCCGGGCTCGCCCAGCGCATCATCGTCCCCGGGCGCCTACCCCGATGACGTCCCCTGAGTCCAAGATGGTCACCCGCGGCATCGCCGGGGCCCAG